>FUFK010042381.1_pt1 | contig 18725 bp, 26 predicted proteins | sample 1021851 | NCBI WGS metagenome assembly FUFK01 (sample SAMEA51879418, study PRJEB19060) | metagenome
CGCCAACGTGCAAACAGCTTTATCTGATTGAGTATCGTTATAAATCAGAGCACCGTTTGCAGTGATAGTGCTCGAACTGAATGTAAGATCAGAAAAATCGCAAAGTGCTGTGGTGCCTGATGTTGTGGGTGTAACGCTAGTCAATGCTGCACCAGCCGCTGTATACCCTGTGCCAGATACTTCATTAGACGTTGTGTATGCAGTAGTGCTTGCGCCTAAAGAAGCAGAGCTTGTATACAAAGCTAACTTAAACGTATTGCCAGAAGTGGCAGTAAAGTTGTGCGTACCAACAAGAATTTCTTGCTTGAAGGATGTGCACATAGCCGTAGATATAGCCATTATAAACTCCTAAGTATGTCTGCCATGTCCTTATGACCTTGACGTTCTAGTTCTGCAATAAGTGTTGTCCTATCGCTTTTTATTGCTTCTTTTATGTAGTGCAAAGCTGTGGCTCTGACCGCTTCTTTGAATGCTTCTGCTTGTTGCGCTATCACGGGGTGACAACTACCACCCACACTTACAATCCTACCTGCGGCAGCTTGTGCCCAAAACTCAGGGTCATGCCCCTTGTGTTCTGTGGTAGCAACAAGAACATTGCCTACTTCCATTTGTGGAGCTTGTAAAACCATATAACTTCTTACTGCACTGTTAACCTAGCTTGACCAGAACGGTACGTATCTGAACGTAGCTTGCCGTCACCCAAAATTTTAAGTAGTCCCATAGAAGACACATACATCTTCTCATACAACGCAACCATATCTGGTTCACCTTTCATAAATCGCACAGCCTCTACCAAAGCGCCATTTAACAATGCTGAGTCAAACTCGTCACCTAGATATGTGGTGCCCGCAGTGACTATAGATTCTGGGTAGTATCCATAGTGAAGTTCCGTTGAATAACTGCTGTTAGGTGTAGGCCCAAGAATAAATACATCATCGTTAAATATTGCGTAGTGCTTGGGCACCCCTGTTGCCGTGCTGGTTGGGTACGCTTCACGTATGAAGTTAACATCTTTGTTCAACAAAAATGTGTAGCTGCCGCTACTGTTTATGACTGCCAAGCTATACACGTACAAAAAATCACTAGGAACTGCCAGATACTCATTGCTTGCTGTCATGGTGCCAGTTACGTTTTTACGCAATGCAGGTATTTGAACAGCGTTATATATCTTCTGTTCCGCTTGTTTTGTAAACATAGCAAGCTGATCGTCCGTGAATGTAAGTTCACAGATGTCTTCTATGTTTGTTTTTAGCTCGGTGTAGTTCATTGCTTACGCCATAGGGCCACGAGCCATCGTACCTTTTGTTGCAGCACCAGTGCCGCGTATTTTAATACCAGTGGTTTTCACGCCAGACATATCAGGCTTGGGCGCTTCTTTAACAGGCTGCACGCCTTTAACTTGGGTAAACTTTGGTGTTTTCATAAACGCTCCTAAGTCGTTATTACTGTTACTGCCCCTATCTGACCTGTTGCTACTAAGTCGTTAGGAGTTAAACCAAAAGGATCATCACCTGCTCCTACAGGATTCCAACCCCACTGAATCTGTCTNCTGCTATTCAGCCCNGCCTCNCCCAAACTTCTATCAGGACGTGGATCTCTAATAGCTTGTGGATCATCTACTGGGAACTCACCNAGCTTNAATTGCGGNTGGTCAGGGTTCCAACAAGTAGGGCACGCTTTTAAGTTAGTGTCNTTTCCTTTACGTACTAANTTTTTCAGTTCTCGTAGCTTATACTGAAACCCACATATGTCACATTCAGCAATCGCTCTTTTGGTAGATGCAAAGCGATTCGACATTAATATGTCCTAGTAGCNCGAGGNACGAATCGGGCAGACGTTTTTGTNCTGTCCTCCCCAGCCGCNAAAGCAAACTGCTCCTCGTATGTCTCTTTTAACATGGGTATGCGAGCCATAAGTTCTGGTTCTTTCATAGCTATGTGATACGCCAACCCTGCAACCAAACAAGGAAAAAATCGAAAGTTTATGTCCGCTGTCTCTACCCCACTACCCGCATCCTGAATACGGCGCATACGATAGTATTTGAATATGTATTCATCGTTCTTATCAGGCACAGGCCACACGTTTATCTTAGGGTTATCTCTAAGACGTTCTATATAAACCTGTATCGGTCTGCCTTCTGTTAGTTTGTTAGGTATAGAAGCATATGTGCTGACGCTTATACGACTGATGGTCAGATCAGACTGTGCATATTCGTCACCGGAATCTGTGCGTATGACTTGTTCTAACAAATCAATAGTATCAGCAGGTAGATCGTATTGACTGGTGCCTTTGACTAACGTGACGGTGCCCTCATCAACCGTCCATAAATTTATGCCCCGGTTCTGCCACTCAATAGTCATTAAGTTCATAGAACGTCTGGCAGTGCGAATATCGTACCCAGAACGCATTTCACGACCTGCACGCTCCCACGCTTCTTCAGCGATCTCCGTGAAGTCCATATCAAATGCGGTTGTTCCAGATGTCGTCATGGTCTACTACCCTGTACGTATAGCGTTTTCTTCCTACGCTTATTCATCACCGCGCCACAACCTTTGTGATTTGCGCGAATGGGGCCACCAGCCTTTGCTGTTTTAACCTTAGCTTTCGGTGTATTAGCTACTACTTGTTGCCCTCTAGCGCCAGCTTTTTTCTTTTTACGCGCTGTGGTGGCACGTTCAGCCTGACTTAGCGACTGTGCTTTGGCTTTGGGTAAACAGCGATCAGGGTTCTTTTTGTTCTTCGACGTACCACATGGCCCTTTAATTTTGCCATCGGTGCCAATACGAACCCATTGTTGTTCTCGCCATTGTTTGAGCTGTCCCATTACTTCACCTTTCGCGCTCTGCGTATGGCCTCTTTACCACGTTTAGCGATGCCTGCCTGCGTATGTTTACCTGCTGCTTTGGCTCTTTGTTCTAACACCGTAAGTATCTGTATCTTTCTAGCAAAAGGTTTATTTATCTTTTTAACCTTAGCCACCGTATCACGAGCATCTTGAGCGGTCGCATACTTTATAGATACCGTATCTCTAGGGTTCTCATCCGTATACAGCCTGCGCCCACTACCCTTTGGTTTTTTGCCTGTACCTACCTTCGGATCTTTAGCCATTACTTCTTCTTTTTCTTGCTGCCCTTTGCGTAATTAGGATCTTTGCAATACTTAGAAGCTGCCATGTTTGCATACGCAGATGGGTAGGTATCAAACGTGCGTTTGGCCCACGCTTTACCAGCCGGACAGATCTTGCCGCCCGACTTTACCTTGCCGCCTTTTTTATAGTAATGCCTCATCGCATCTTCGCTGGACGTACACCCTTACGAGCAATACCGGCACCGCGCACCTTCTGCTTGGTTGCTCGTTTTTTACCGCCTACAGCACCGCCTTTGGCCTTCATCTTGCCGCCAGCTTTGTAACCTTTCGACTTAACCTTACCGCCGCCCATCATTTTGCCTTTACCGTCTATGGCAAACTCAGGAACCATCTTGCCGGTCTTAGGATCTTTAGCCATCGGCATCTTGCCACCAGCTTTCATCCCTTTGGCTTTCATCTTACCGCCAGCCATATAGCCTTTAGTTTTCATCTTGCCACCAGCTTTGTAGCCTTTGGCTTTCATCTTACCGCCAGCTTTCATACCCTTAGCCTTCATCTTCGATTTCATCATGCCGCCTCTCATTGCTTTTTTAGGTGGACGTTTACCTTCACGATCCATGAAGTTTAGGTATTGACGTAAAGTCATACCTGAATCTCTTAACTGCTCTTTAGTTACGTTGGCTAAAGTTTTACCTTCTTTAGTTATCGTGTTTCTACGCAGAGCTTTTTCTGGCCCATAGTCTTCACCAAAACGAAATCTAGGGTCTTTTTTAGTTTTAGCTTTAGGTGCAGCTACCTTAGATGTTGTAGGGGCTTTTTGTGGCTTTGCGGGGCGCTTTGCCTTTGGGTCAGCAGCGTTAGCCAAACTAATTGCAGAAGGTCGCTTAGGCATTGGGCGATCTTTTTTGACCTTAGCCATCATGGCGTCACGTTCTGCTTTTTGTTTAGCTGTGCGTTTAGCCACAGCAGCATCTGTCTTAGCCTGTGCAGCCTTTTTAGCCGCCGTTTTCTTAGCCGCTTCTTCTTTTCGTGCAGTGACAGGATTTCGGCTATCAAACTTAATTACCGCATCGCTATCTTGCCCGCCAAAAACAGGTCTTTTTCTTTTGCCTGCACTCGCTACCGCTGAACGTCCACCTTTTCTAAACTTTAAAGGCACCTCTTCTTCAAAAGGTTTGCGTGTGCGTTTTGCCTCTTCTTTAGCCACTCGCTTATCACGCTTAGTATCCTGACCTCTGCGTATAGACTGAGGGCTTGGTGTTTTCTTAACGCCTATATTAGCTTTATCCGCTTTTTCCATAACAGCGGACTCGCGTTTTTTAATTTGGTCTTTGGCCTTATCTACAGCCGCCTTACCAAATTTCATCGTGGCTGCTCTAGTTCCGTTTGCCATGATAAATTTAGCTGCTGCCCCTAATGCTGGTAACGCCATTTCCTACTCCTTGTCTGCATACAGATTATCAAACACCTGATTCACGTCGAGCGTATAGTCCAGATCGGACTTGCTGTAATGAATGTGTTGAGAAGGACGAAAATCTGGTGCACCTTCTCCCGTTTCAAACCAAGCGGGATGTGTCACCCGCACCCTATTATTTGGTAGAGCTACAATATTACCCGTCCAATCACCGGCATCTAGTAACTCCATCACATGACTCTGCTTATGTTGTGCAGGGTCATCAGCAATCTCATTGTTCGTATAGTCCACCGTGAACATATACTTTGCGGGATACATCTCCCCATCTATCTTTGCCAACCAAGGGCATGGTGTAGCTCTATCAAGTACATACACTGCATGATCCCTCGAACTGCAATCCCAAGGCTGTGCTGCCCACACAGGCATGGGTTCGGGCCACTCCTCTAAAGGGGTGTCTCCTACCAACGCTGTAATCGGCATCCTTGCCCACATTGCACCTCCATGCACATTGGGTTCATCTTCTTCGTCGTATGTTTCAGCTCCAGTAAAAATTACCTGAAAACTCAAACACCTAGTTGGCATCGTCGTTACTGCAATCGCCATAGCGTGAATAAACTCGCCATGATACTTCTCGTGGTTATGGGTATATTCTTTCCTTACCCAGCATTTGAAATACGGTACGTTGCTCTGCAAGTACGCCAACTAACACCTCCATCTTCTCCTTGCCTGTCTCAACCTAGAATTAGGATCTTTAGCGGCTTTCGGAAACTTTTTCATTTGCCCAGCAGAACGCGCACAGAACGACTTTCTACGTGCTGCACGCTTTCCTGTTGGTTTCTTTTCAGTTACTGCGGTTTGTAGCTTACTACCGGGGTTTTTGCGTCTATACGCCTTTACCCCTGCCTCAGTCATCCCTGCCCCTTTTTCTGTGGGACGAAAGTTTTTCTTGTTGCGGGGTGGCATACCCCCCTTACTAAAAGAGGGGCAAGGTGGCTTCTTCTTGTAGTAGCTACGCAAAGCTATCAGCCAAATTTTTTACGCAGATACAATATGACAGTGTAGGTGTCGCCACTGCTGGCTCCGACAGTGGTGAACTTTACGTCCCCCGTCTTGCCAGTTCCTGCGTTGTTGGTCAGCCCACCAAATATAGAATAGTCGTGATTACCACTCTGGTTCTCACCTAGTTCTATTGCCATAACATCTGTATCTGCATCGAACANAATACGCACTTTCATGCCAATACACTGCCACCATATACGCTCTATATTAACGTCGGTGCAGGATTGTCCGGTGCGTGAATCTGCTTCCAATGCACTCACATCTACTTTAGTCACGGCAGTTTCACCAGTGCCATCAGAGATGTTTGTTAGTTTGATAGCTACAAAAGAAGGCCCATCAACTATTATTTGAGAAGCTACTGCATCAGCCATGACTGCCTCCTATTACTGGTCAGCAAACTGAGGAGCAGTAGTGCTAGTTACATTCCCAAAAATCTGATAGTTGGTTGTGTTCAGGCCGATGATCGTCACTTCAAAACCCGCAGGTACGTTCAACTGTATGCTGCTGTTAGAGTCGCCATCAGAAAATACGGAACTTACTTCGTTTCCGTCCGTATCTAGGAAAGTAACACCACCAATATAAAAATTAGTGTTGCCGGGAGTAACAATAAGCGCATCCGTAGCATCAGCAGCGCCACCAGCGTAAACAAACTTAAAAACAGATCCAGCAATAGGAGCTGGGAGCGTATAAGTATTATCTTGACCGCCATCAGGGACAAGAAGAATCCTTCCGCTATGAGTTGCATTAGTGAGCGTAACATTTCCATCAGATAGGCTAACAGGCCCGTCACCAAGCGTTACTATTTCTGTGATTGTGCCCGACGTAGCATTTTTGCTAATAGTCTTGAGCGTACTTTCTGAGCGAATCGGGCCGCTAAAAGTAGTAGTACCCATGTGTATCTCCTGTCGTGGGTTATGTCAGCCACACTATGCGGCTGTCAGGGACAAAATACTTATACAGTAGAAAAAGAAAAGGGGCAACAATGTGCCCCTTCTCATGCAGCGTTTTACGCTCCGGGTGATCCGAAAATCCCGAGTGGGTCGGACACGCCAAAACTATATCGCTCACGGGCCTTATAGCGCGAGTTGCCCGTATCGAAGTCTGCATCCATAGATGTAGCCATCGGAGTACGAACAAAATGCTTCAGGCCATTCGGCACATCAGTGGTCAAGAAGAAAGCATCCGTATCGGTCAGATAGTGGTTGACCGTGTAGCCTTCTGGGATTGACCCGTTGTTACGAATCGCATTCAGATCGTTGTCAGCAGTTCCGACTCGACCTTCAGTTTCCAGCAAACGAGTTGCCACAAACATTAGGTTAGGTGGGATTATCAGCTTACGAGGACGTGCTGCGATCAGTAGACCACGCTCATCAGTCCAACCAGCGATCTGAATAACGGCTGCTTCCAAAGAAGTTTCGTTAAGATCGGCCGCTACGGCGGGACGGTTTGAGTTAGTGCCACCAGAAACAAGCGGGTGCGCTGTTGAACATAGAGTTTGTCCGTCACCGTATGTGGTGCCAGATGCAAACGCATTGTTCAGAATTGCAGCACCTTTAACCTGCTTGGTGTACGCCATAGCGCGTGCCAGAGCCTTGGTATAACGAGCAGATAACGAGTCATACAGATTATCCTCGATTGCCTCCTCGGTAACACTAAAGCCCATAGCTATCGTCTCGTGCGTATAGCGAGCAGTAAATGCTTCCTGTGCGTTGTCATACTCAATCGCAGAACCTTCGTCCTTGACGGGTGCTGCGGAGAAACCTGACAACTTGGTTTCTTCTTCAAATGAGCGATCAGAAGTCTCTGATTCAAAGATTTCTTTGTGCTCTTCACCGTACTTAGCGTACTCCATTCCAAACAAAGCGTTCAGTCCGGGCAGGAGTTCTTTAAGTAATTGCGCTCTTGAAATAGCCATTTTACCTTACTCCTTATACGCCAGTAGTGTTGTCAAACGCATGACCTGCGTTCCACTTCACATAGGCTTCGGTGAATCCGCCAGAGCTGTTCTTGGTTTCTTGAACCAAGTCAACAATACGGAATGGAAGCGTTGCTGTAGTGGCAGACGAATCAGAAATACCAGAACGGGAGTTACCCGAAATGCTATCCCCAGTGTTATCTACACCAGCTACATTTGCGCCAATATCAGTTATTGCCAAGTCACCAATCGTTGTGCCAGAAGACAAAACAGCGGCCTTAAACAAAACATCAGTTGCATCGCATACATAGGCTTCAAGGTCAGAAGCTGCCGTGCTAGCAATATAGTTTTGCCTAAAGGTCTTTTGATTGGTGTTGGGATCGGTGTATGAAACACCCATGAAGACTCCGATTGGAGTCATGGCAGCGTCAAACGTATCACGTTCAACAGTGCCGCCGGTCACTAGCTTAACAGCGTCCCCGTAGAAGATTGCAGTCCCGTAACCACTTGCAATGCTGTAGTGGCGTACAGTTCCAACGTAAGGGACACCGCTTAACAGTTTGACCGGAACCAGCCCATAAGGGCCATCTACAGTAGGATAAGCCATTTGTAGCTCCTATTAAGTTCCGTTACCAAAAGTTACCTTTGTTTTTCTATCGTTGAACAAAGGCATACGTGCGTCGTTCTCACGCATCAGGTTGTTATCTACAGATTGTATTTGATTTTTAGCTTGCTGTTCGTAGTAGTCATTCCGCTCGTCTGCTACCTCTTGAGGCACCTTACATAGCATCAACCCACCTTGAACAATATTATCAGCAAACTTTTCTTGCTCCACATTCAACACTGTGAACTGTGGGTAATCTGCGGCCCTTACGGGTTCCCAACCTTCGCGCAACTTTGAGGAAACATTAGTGGCATCCACCTGACCTAGCATAGACACTCTAACCCAACGAAAAGCGTAACCGTCTTCTGGTTCAGGGCTAGGTAATACCTCTGGTCGTTGCCAAGAGCGTGTACGAGTCTTCGTTTCACGGGTTTCGTGATCTCGCTTAATCCTGTTCTCAGCCATTATTGTTCCTCATTTCAAGTGCAGCCTGTCTGGCGTATTCTTCTAAAGGTACTCCTAGTCTGTTAGCGAGTGCGACCTGTGTTTTGGTGAGCCTCACTTTATTCGGTGCGGTGCTTCGCGTGGCTGGAGCAACAACATTAGCAGATTGTGTCCGCGTCTCTTGTGTCTCCTGCAACTCTTCTTGCTGCTCTACATCCTCATCGAACTCTTCTGGGAATACTTTTCGCATACGAGCATCAATGCGCTCGTAGTATTCGTCAGAGCGCGGGTCAACCCCGCTCTTAACCAATTTTTGATGCAACCCCATAGCATATGCTGTCATCTCGTCGTCGCTATGAAACCAAGGATTCTTGGCTACCCATGCTTCTGCTTTCGGATCACGCTCCTGCTGTGGGGCGGGTTGAGGTTCTTGTACCTCAGTCTCTTCTTCTTGTAAAGAAGGTAATTTGAAATTATCTAGCCTATCTGCTTTTAATTTAGCAGAAGTTAGATGTTCTTGTGCTTCAATAAGCCTGTCTGCGTCACCACTCTCATACGCATCTTTGTAAGCAATTTTTGCGCCGTTTAGTTCTGAATCAACCACCCGCTTGGCTTGTTCTAGTAGCGCCTCGCGTGTTGTGCCCACATCACCCTTTAACGTCTTATTTTCTTCTAGTAGACGTTGTGTAAGAGCTTCTAGCTCCTGTCGCTCTCTAACAGCGGTTTCTTTTGCTCTTCGCTCATCATGGTAGCTTTGACTGAAGTGGTGGATGCGCTTTCGTACTTTTTTGGAGTAGCCTTCCAGTTCTTCCTCCGTAACGTCCGCTGGCGGCTTGCGTGGCGTACGGTTACGATCATCCTCTGGCGTATCGTCAACAATTTCGATTTCCAGCTCTGCTTTCGGTTCTTCAACCTCGATTTCAGGTTCAACAGGAGTATCTGCATACTCCTCCGCAGTCTTTTTGCCAGATAGATCAATCTCCACCTCCCCAGAATCTTCTATTTCTATAGAAGTTTCTTTCTCTTCATCAGGGAAACTGTATTCAACTTTTTGAAATGGCATTACTCTTCCTTATGCTCGTGATACACCACGGGGATCTGCTACAACAGCTTCAATAGAGTCGTCATTCATCAGACGATACTCTACGTCACCAACCTTAAATCTTGTGCCTGAATTAGCACGAAACATCACATAATCACCTTGTTTACACCAAGGGCCAGTAGGAAACCGCTCCTTGTCTGCATAAGATTGATCGCCCATATCAACTACGAGGCCGATGATAGACATGACGTATTCTTGATTTTTTGTGGTATCAGTCTTTAACAGATCAGTGCCATCAAAAGTTTCTTCTATCTGCGGTAGCGCCACCAGCACTCTGTAGCCCACGGGCACAGGTAGTTGCGCTTCTAACTCTTCAGCCGTGTCAACAGCTTCACTCATCGTCGTACTCCATTTTGCGAGAGAGGTCATCCACATAGTTCAAACAGGTTTCTAGACCCCGGATCAAACCTGTGGTTTCTTTGTACATGGAAAAGTCTTTAGCTCCTCCACCACCAAGAAATTGTAATGCAGAGTCCTTGTCAGACTCTATTCGTTCTTTTAGCACGTCTAAGACGGTTACAGCCATTATTGGCCTCTATTGTTGTTGGAATCCTGCATAGTTTTTAGTAAATCTAAATCAGCCTTTGCGTTATCTCTTCGTCGCTCCGCAGCCATTTTGATACCTGCTTTCTGAGCGTCTATCTGTAACTCTTGCTGTTTCAAGGCTAGCTCTGCCTGATCCATCTGAGCGTCTTGCATGTTTTCTTGTGCTTGAAGCTGTAGTTTGGCTTGTTCGATTTGTGCGTCTGCTTGATCTTTAGCCGCTTTACGCTGCACTTCTTGCGCTTTTATCTGTAGTTCTGCTTGCTGCATCTGCACCACAGGGTCTTGGGCCTTTTGCTGCGCCTGTTGCTGCGCTGCCTGCTGCTGTCTCTGCTGCGTGAGCTGCCCTCCTGCCTGCGCCATGAGACGAGCAAGATTGACTTCCATGTTCTCTGGTAGCTCGGCATTTGGATTGGGTAAGGGTGCGCCAATCTTTTCTTCCATCTCTTTGCGGTACTTGAAACCAAGGTGCTCCGCAATATGCGCCTGCAAAGCAGCAGCAATACGCTGTGCTTGAGGGTTTTGCCCTATCGTAGCGGCAACCATCGGATCTTGTAAGAACGACTGGTGCGCTGCCATGTGGGCATCATGGTCTTGATAAATAAACGCCTTCAACGGTTTACCGTTCAACGCATTCATATTTTCACTAACTGGGTCTACAGGTTTAGCGTCATCTGTGGTCGGAACTAGCTTGTCGGCGTTCTTAACACCCAACACCTCTATCATCTGCCTGTGTAGCTGTGGCAGGTCATATATCTGCGGTGCTGACTGCGCCATCTGTAGTACAGCTTGATACTGCACAACTCGCTGGGCCATCGTAGAACTGTTCGGGTCACTGACAGGTATGACATCAACTGCCATATAGTCTGCAACACGAGCACTCACTTCGCCGCGTATCGGCTCGTACGCATATTCTTCGGGAGCATACTCTGCCATGATCGCTTTTAAGAGCTTNAACTCTTGCTTCATGGCATANTGNACACGGGCCTGCACNGCTGCCATNGGTTTNAGAGTNCNCTCTANNANNGCNAGNGTNGTNCCCACNGGNGCGTTNGCNGACATATCNGANATNTTCATNTCGCTGATTGCGCCCAGCCTACGGCCTTCCTGCGTTATCTGATTGAGCAGAGCAAGTAGAGTTTGACTTGGCTCCTTATAAGGAAGCGGCAGAATGTTGTCTTTGATGCTACCGGACGGTACATCTACATCCTTGAACTCTCCCGGCTCTATGGGCGTATCGTCACCTTTGATTCGCAGTCCACGAGACTTCAAACCACCCGGAAGATTAGCCAGTGTGCCAGCGTCCACCAGTTGCCGTATAATAGACGTACCCGCTTTAGCGTACCCCCCTATTATGTGTATGAGACCTAGCCCATAAAAGCCAAATCCGGGCACATACACGTAATGCACAAAATGCTGACGTTTCAACATCAACGGATCGGTGGGGTTCCAGTTTCGACGTATAGCGAGCACCTCGTTCGAGCCTCGCTCTAGCGTCACAACATACGGCTTTGCAATGCCTTCATCAGAGTCATCTACGCCGTCGATAACCAGATCTGCATGAATCTCATACAGGGAATATCTGTCATCGTTTGTTAGTGAGTACCCACCTTCTTCTGCCTTACGCTCCTCTATGTCGGTGTGGTATGCCTGTGGTTCGCCCAAATCTATGTCTTTGTAGAATCCACCTGCCTGTAGCTTCTTCAGTTCGTTCTTTGTCTTACGCATGATGTGCGTAACACGTTCTGCGGTTTCTATATGTGAAGCGCCGTAGGGCACCACCACATCTTCCGCTGGTATGTAAACGGCTGTCTGTCGCCCTATATTCGGATCAAAATATACTTTCTTAAACGCACTGCCAGCCAAACCAAGGCTGTATAACAGACGTTCGTGCTCGGGTCTGTACTCCACCATGCGCTCAGTGAGTTCGTAGTTCATGTCCGCTTTTACGCGGTTTGCTGCTTCTTCCTTATCTTTATCTTCTACGCCTATGATTTTGACCTTTACAGGCCCAGCGGCGGGGAACGTCTCGGACATGGTTTCTGCTTGGAAGCGTATGGCTGCTTCTGCTAGCACTGTGGAATACACACCACACGCGCCATCCCACGGTTCGGTTCGTTCTTCGTATTTGAAGCCAAGCACGTCAAGACCTTTGACGAACGTATCTGCCCAATCTTTACGGCTACCAATATCTGAATCTACCAAACCAACTAGATCGTCAGCGAGTTCAGCCAGTACGCTCTCATCCAGACTCTCAGCTAGGTTCGCTCCAAAAGGAACCATGTCGCCTATATCTGCATCAGGTATAATAGTGATCTCAACACTACCGTCGTCTAACGTAACCATCTCTGGATCGACAATCTCTATCTCCAGACCAGCGGTATCGTCATCCTCTATACCCTTGGGCGCTGCGTACAAACCTTTTTCTATAGCCATAATCTGTCTCTAGTAGAAGCCGCCCCGACGCGACTTAAAATACACTGGTTCTTCCGGTTCATCTGTCGGCAGTCGTATAAACCCACCCTGCCTGAAACGCATGAGTGCCATGACTGTGGAGTCAACCAAGTCATCATGGCTCATAAACGGAAACCCAGCAATCTCCTCAACTACCTCTTCTGCCCACCGTGTAGGAGGAACCCACACCAAACCAGACGCGACAATATCAGATACTGAGTTAAGCCGTGCAAGTTTATCGCCTGATCCCCTGTGCGGTGTATACTCTAAAACGGGTAGCCCCATACGTCTCATCTCTTGATACAACGCCGTGCCCGATGACTTCTTCTCCACAATAAACGCATCAGGCTCCCACTCGCTGTATTCTTCCATCGCCATGTCTTTTAGCTCTGGAAACTCCATGCGTTTCTTGATGCTGTTTAACAGAATAATGTTGTAGTTATTTTCTTCTTCGTTAAGAAACACACCCCATGTGGTGAGTGCCGTGTAGTCAGCGCGGTTATGTTTCTCTGCCGCTGCGTCCAGCGACATAATTATGTACTCACAGCTTGGCGGGTTGTCTTGCTCCCATATCTGCCACCACTCACGTTTGACCAGTGCAGCTTCTTCCGCCGTAGGTGTCTGCTGATACTGGGCGTTCCACTGGAATGTCGGCATAGATGCCTTGGTTCGCATCAATGCTTCGAGGTCAAAGAACTCAGGCCATAGCGGTTTCTCCACTATCTCCTGTGTTTCTTCGTCTTCTATCTCTAATATGGCGGGAAACTCNACTACCTCGTACTCATCNGCCCTATCGTTCTGCACCATGTCGCGTGTGACACGTCCAGTGAGGTCATCCATGTGCCATCGGGTCTGAATTATGGCTACACGACCCCCCGGCATCAGACGAGTACGCGCTCCAAACGTGAACCACTCATACGCTTTCTCAAAAACCGTAAAATTACCGTTGATTACGTCCTGTTCTGAGTGCGGATCGTCTACTAAAAGTAAATCAGCGCCACGACCAGCAAGAGCAGAGCCAATACCACACGCATAATACTCACCGCCCGTGTTTGTATTCCATCTACCGGCTGATTTTGAGTCACTTGCAAGCTGAACCGTGGGAAAAATGGCCTGATACGCCTCTGTAGAGATGAGATTTCGCACTTTTCGACCAAAATCTACCGCCAAATCGGTGGTATGCGACACCATCATCACTTTTTTGTTCGGATTCCGCCCTAAAAACCACGCTGGAAAGAAAATAGAGACGAGTTGGGACTTACCGTGACGTGGTGGGATGTTTACACAGATGCGATCCTTCCTACCTTTCTCAATATCCATGAGCATATCCGCCAACATGCGGTGATGTTTGCCCACGATGTAGTCAGGCTGCATACGTTTGCAGAATTCTATGAGATCATCGTACGCTGCTTTGTTATTTCTGCGTACTTCCAGCTCATCAACAATGCGATTTATCTCAACAATCTCTTCATCCGTAAACGAATCGAGGTTATTGAGCATATGCTCCACTTCATCTTCGCTAAAACTAGCTATGGATTGAGTCATCTGCTACTTCATTTACCGCATCAGCTATCTCATCCACACCTAACTCCTCCTCCAGATTCAGAGCTTCCCCGTCTAGAACGACATCTTCGTAATCGACCTCTTCTATCTCTACAGGCTGAACCAGCTTTTCTAACTTACCACGTAACTTGTTACGTAAATCTTCGGTTGACTGATGCGTTACCGTTACCTCTGACTTTTCTGCGAACAATCCTACGTCTGAGATCTTACCTAGAAGTTCTAATGCGCGAATCCGTATACGCGGGTCGGCGTTCTCGGACTCTAATAGCAGCTTGTTTGTTACAAGGTATCTGATCTGAGTTGCACTCTCTGCTACAGAGTGCCCGAACTCTTGCAGTATGTTGTTAGTCAGAACTATCGAGGCAGGGGTAAGTGTCGCCGCTTTCTTTGCAGTAACCTTTTTAGAAGTTTTCTCAGGATTGTCAGCGTAAGCCAAAGCAAGTTTTGCAGCAGCATCCTCGTCCTCCACTGTAGGCTCCAAGTCTAGCCCATGCTCTGCCAACTTCAACGCTGTATTACACGCTGCCTCTGCGCGTTCTTTTAGATCCACATTAGGTATGTCGTCTGCAAGAGGTACACCGATCTCAGGTTCAATCAGTAGAGTCATAAGATGTGTCGCTGGCGGCTAGCCGTTGGCGGGAATATACAGTAAGTGTAGTCAAACTCAAAAGTCCAAAAAGTCCAAAACAGAACTTACGTGTTTTTTTGGACATCGTTTTCTGTCTACTTCTGTGTAACCAAATTTTCTAGAAGTATTTACGTGCCGGGTGCTCCGAGAGCCTGAATAACCCAAATAACCGCACAGCCCTTTAAAAACGTGGGTTTGTACTACAAAAATTTTTTCTTGGGGGGACTTATTTTTAGGGTGGGGGGTGTTCCTGTGTAGAGGGGGGTGGGTCGCTGTCGCTGTAAAAACCATTAGATACTACTAAAAAATAGAAAATAGTGTTCAAACTTGTTGGGAAAGGGATTATTTGAGCGTATTAGTAGTATACAGGCAGTGCGTAGCTGCTAGCAGCGCGCGGGTGGTACGGGGCGGGTGGGTCTGTTTTGTGTATGATTTATACACAAAAAGCACTAAAAACCACCAAATACCGCGGTTTACTTGTATGTAACACGTTATAGCGTTATAATAGATGGCGTTGGCGGGCAATTCTGCCAACGTAAATTTAACTAGATAGGAGACGGCAACATGCCAAATTCAAACTACAACATCGCTGGAATCGAGACACAATCAGAAACATTCTTCGCGTCAGCCAATAACCAAACTGCCGCAGTGGCAAAAATGCTCGGACTGGTCTGGTCACCCAAAACAGCGCGACACGTAAAGGAAGGTAAAGCCATGATTAACCGTGGCGATCTATCCTTTAACAAGTCAGAGTACGCGGACAACACGAAGTATGACGCGCTGCGACGTGGCTATGTCCTAGCCAATAACGAGCGGTTTGGCACCGTCGGACTGGCTGGATTCACTACGCTGGAGCTGTTCGAGATGACGCGCGAAGATGTGAAGAACCACAAACTCGCACTGTGCAATGGCAACAAAAAGCCAGCCACAAAGGCGCAAGCTAAGGCGCTAGCGGCATTCATCAATGCGCAGCGTACAACGGCTAATCGCATCAGCTCGGGCATGGCAAATCTGCGAAATAAAATCGACGATATGCTAGGCACGCCCAAGGTAGTGAAGGCGAACAAAGCGCCCAAACAACCGACTGCGAAGGGTAAGGATACCCAGACTGGCAGCGTATCTACCGATACCGAGATTGAATCCGGTACCGAGACCGAGGTTGGTTCCCCATTACCGCCAGCGATTCGAGATCCCCGACTCACTGCGCTGCTAAACGTAGTCGCGCAGATGGATCTACCGGAGCAGGCAAAAATGTATGAGGTATTCAAAACCGCACTAGATAGCCACCTCGCCGAAACCGAGTAATCCACCAACCCAGAGAGATCCCCGCTTCGGCGGGGATTTTTTTTGTCTCAAATTCCTTGAGACCAGTTACTAGAGTAGAGGTGCGGCATATGTGCGTTGCGCCTCCGAGACCAGTTACCAGAGTAGAGGTGCGTCGTAACGTGTTTTGTGTATAGATTTATACACAAATTTGCTTTGTCCCATTTGTAACGCTTTGTCCCCCTAATGTAACTTTTTTGAACACCCAAAATGTTACAATTGCCTGATGGTATCTAATGGTATCTGACGCATAGATGCAGTAATGCGCTACGCGAAAAAGACTAGTTTTCTCTATTTTTATGTAATGTAACTTTTTTACAAAATTATATATACCTACCGTGAGAAAGAGGGCTTCTTTTGCGAATGTAACCTTTCACCTCCGAACAAACGCTCACCCTTTCAATTTCCCTAAAAAAGTTACAATGGGATTTTACTTTTGATTCAATAACCTACAGACCACCATGGTGTTACATTGTGGGACATTACGTTACATTCCACCAGATACCACCAGATACCATCACTTGACATAACACGTTATATGTGAGACAATATCTCTTGTCGGTGGGGAGACCCCCGCCGATTCACTCACTTTTTTGTGTATAGATTCATACACAAACTTTTACAGGAGACAGCAATGTCAGATAGAGCAACACGGTTCATTGACGCAGTTCGCAATGTAGACCTTGGCTACGGGTACAGGCCCACGGTCATCGTCCGAGCAGATAACAAGATCTGCCTATCAGCAGAGGAGCCTGACGGTCTAGTGATAGATCCGTGGGGAGATATGTTGATTCACCCCGATGTCGTGGCAGTAGCAGAGCAGCATCGGTTCGATCTGGAGTTCGAGTCAGCAGGCGCGATCATCGCATATGCGTATTAAGGAGACAGCAGTGAAGACACTATTTCTAGTCGTACTCGCGTTTCTCAAGTTCTTGTCTTTTAGCTTCGCGGGTGCCGTCATTCTGTTGGGCGGTGCCTATACAACATGGAGCTACTACGCCACGGATCTGCCAACGCACTGGGTGTTCAGTTTCTGTGGCCCACTAATGATCGTTGCCGGTATCGGCATGATCGTGACCATGACCATAATTTTTAATGAGGAGATACGCGAATGCGTAAGATAGAGAAAGAAGTTATCGGTGCGTTCATCAAGGGCGACACCAAAGCAATGGCTAACACCGAGTCAGCGATCAACCCCACGACTCGCAACCTAGACCTGTTACTGCACGGCAATCGTATTGCCACTATGTCGAATAGGGATGGGGTTAAGAAGTTATGGGTAAGCAATGCTGGCTGGCCTACTCGCACTACGCAGTCTCGACTCAATGCACTGTTTCGTCTGCTCGACATGCCTGAGCGTGTTTACACCGACAAGCGTGTTCAGTATCTCGACAGCACACGTCACGGCACCTTCGAGTTAACCAAGCTACAGAAGAGCGCGGTGCTCGTATCAGTTCACTAACCAAAAGTGTGTATGGATTTATACACAAAACCACAACCTAAACGATAAGGAGTTCCCAATGGAACAAGCACTAACCGCTACGCCTGACGTAGCCAACATACCCAGCATCAGTTCATCTGCCATGCTGGTTCAACTCAATGTCTCTGTGTGGACAGCACGCAAGAAAGACAAAGCAGCAACCGCCAAGGTCGCTCGTGAAGCTGGCGCATCTGCCAAAGCTGGCAACTACAACAAGAACATACTGGCTGGGTGCACCGAGCTTGAGGATCTCAAGAAGTTCGTCGGCAATGCACGCAATGCTCACTACGCGATGACTGCACCGTGGTCTGACATGGGATTACGTCTGATCCCCACGGCTGCGTTCTTTGATTACGTCAATCACATGACAGGTTTAGAGCAGGAATACTGGCGGCTCTACAAACTGTTCGAGGATGAATACTCATGGCGCATCAGCAACATGCTGGCCCAGCAGAAAGAGCTAGGCACAATGTTCGATCAGAGTGAGTACCCGCCGGTTGACGAGCTACGCAGGAAGTTCGGGTGGACGNTATCNAANCAGCCGGTGCCTGANTCGGGNCACTTCTCTTTGGACATNCCCAATGAGCAGCAGGAAATNCTCAAGCGAGAGTATGACGAGTTCTATNGTGCNCAGTTACNGGGTGTCGCCAANGACNTCTGGTCGCGGCTCAAGAAGAACCTTGAGACTGTACTGCGTCAGCTATCGCCCAAGGACGAGTTCGATGCCAACGGTAATCAGAAGTATAACAAGTTATACGATAGCGTCTTTGATACGTCGCTAGAGCTGATACGTATGATGCGTAGTTTCAACCTGACTGGCGACACACGTATGACGATGGTTGCTGATCAGCTAGAGAACGCGCTGTATGGCGTGAACACCGACGCACTCAAGAACAGCGAGAGCCTACGTCTTGAGAAGCAGCAAGAGGTCAAAGATATTATCCGTAACTTACCGTCCCTAGACATCTAGGGGCGTTGGGTACTTTGACATAACATCAAATACCATATATAATGGTTACACACCACAGGCTAATACCAGCCACAACAAAAATGTGTATAGATTTATACACAAACTACTGAGGAGAAAGCTATGAGCTTCGCACAACAAA
>FUFK010067382.1_pt1 | contig 18724 bp, 19 predicted proteins | sample 1021851 | NCBI WGS metagenome assembly FUFK01 (sample SAMEA51879418, study PRJEB19060) | metagenome
TTCTTCAAAAGCTAATTGAGTTGGTCCTATTTCAACGCGATCGTTATAATTTGGAGTGCCATCCAATTTAAATTCATGTTTCCTTGAATATGGATTAATCTTTTTTATTTGAGCATGTTTCATATCAAACCTAAACTTACGCTAAATGAATTTTTAAAATCATGTCAATAAATTTATAAATTTTTTAAGTAAGCAAACTTAAATTGTCACTTTCAATTAATTTTTTGGAATACCAATTGGCAAATGAAACTACATTTGCTTCAAGAAGAGGTGAAAATCTTCCAGGTTCAGCATATGGATTTCTTAATCCAGCCTGTTGATTTTCTAATGCAGGAATATCTTCTTCTATAGCAGCATCCATTCTATGATAATATTGTTTTGATAACTTCTCAAAACTACTCAACTTTACTGTACTCTCGGGAAAGCAAGTTGTCTGAAATACTTTGCAACTATCAGAATTTAATGGATGAACTTCATATATCCATAAAGCGTCGTTACCAATAGCAAAAGTTAGATTAGGAAAAATCCAAGTATATCTAACTGAATTAAGAACATCAGAACTTAAACCCGGCATATCTGGTAAGGCAAACTGTTGCTCATTTTCTAAAAGAGCACCATTTCCTGAAGTTCTACCAAATTGAGAAGTAAACGCACCATTTGTTGTATCTGGAAAGTTAGGAAGTTTATAAACATCCCCTATAGTTTCTGGATGTACATATGGCAAATGATAGTATTCATTGAATACTTCTAAAAACGCTTTCCAATTGCAATTAACGTTAAATATTCTCTCTCGTGTTGAAATTAAAGTTTCCATAGGCCATTTAGAATGAATATTTTCAAAATTATCTATTTGCTCATCTAGATTTTTCTCAAAGTTGTTTTCAAAATGAACAAAACATAGACCCAGTCTCACTTCTGAATGAAACTCTTTTAATGAGATTTCGTCTTTTTTAAAAGATTTTGCATCATCCATATTTGGAGCACCTTTAAGTCTGCCCTCGAGATTGTAAGACCAACTATGGAATGGACAAATAATTCCACTTGTATTGCCTTTTCCCTCTAAAAGTTTGGCTGACCTATGTCTGCAAACATTTGCAAAAACTCTTATTTTTTTNGANTTGTCTNTAATAATTATAACAGGAGTGTCCAAAATTTCTTTTGTAATATAATCACCTGCCTTTTTTAAAAAACTAACATGNCCTATGCAAATCCATTGTTTTTTAAAAAGAACGTCTTTTTCAATTTCTAAAATTTCTTCATTTGAGTAACAAACAGGAGGGATGCATGATGATGCATCATGACTTTTTAAACAATTTTTTAATTTTTCTTCTAGATTTAAATTATCTACCATTTATGTTCATTGAAAAATTTTATTTTTCAAACCAAGGGTTGGGTTTATTAGGTATGTTTTTGTCAATACCTCTTAGTATTAATCCCTTTTCATCGTACATTGGCAATGAACAGATTTCTGCCATTAATTTTTCTCCATTNATACTTATCACATCAACCTTTGTGCCAATCTCAATATCATCAAAATCTAAACGTACAATGCCAACACCACATTCTAAATATGGAGACCAAGTAGATGAACTAATCACACCAATATTTTTATTACTGATAGAAATATTATTTCCTCTCAAGGCAATTCCGTCTTTTACTTTAATTCCCCAAATTTTGGATTTTTTTTCAGCTTTTTCTAACGCTTTCTTACCNACAAAATCTGATTTATTTAAATCAACAAATTTTCCTAATCCAACTTCGAATGGNGTTGTNTTTTTTGTAAAGTCATTNTTTGCTGATAAAAGNCCAGCCTCNATTCTTCTTGCCCTAAATCCGGGTGTTCCAGCCAAAATCATACCATATTTCTCACCAATTTGCATTATATGATTACCAATTAACTCGGCATCATTCTCAGGCCTTAAATAGAATTCCCAACCAAGTTCATTTGTAAAACCTGTTCTGGTAATAATAATGGGTTCTCCTTTTATAGATACTTCAGCAATATCGAAATACTTCCAAGATAATTCATCGTCTATGAGTTCTGATAATAGATCCATAGACTTCGGTCCCTGAATTTGAGTAACAAATACATTTGGATCACTAATCTTAACATCAAAATTATTTGAAAATGCTAGGTACCATTTAAAAAGTTCACCATCTGCTTGAGCCATCCATAGTTTATTTTTATTAAGATGGAGCATTACTCCGTCAGTTATCATCCCTCCATCATGATAACAAGCAAACTGGTATGAGCATCTACCTTCATTAATTTTTGAAATATCTCTTGTAAATATGTAGTTTGCAAATTCAATGGCATCTGGCCCTGATATTTCTACGGGAAACTCTCCTGTATTTCTAAAAATAACTTTTTGTCTTACAGCCCAATACTGTTCATCAGGAGTAACATTATTTAGAGATTCTGGTGACATTCGATTATTGTAAAGAAAATATTCTGGGTCGAANGGCAATTCCATATAAGATAAAGGATGAGGTTTCATATTTAATGGATGAGATAATTCCACAGGCCTTTTNCCTTTGTTTTCAAAAGCTTTTATTGTGTATCGGTTTTTTTGTATTTCTGTGTGCATAAAGATAATTTTAATTTAAAGATATTTGTTATAATTATTCCAAATCCATTTGGAAGGCAATAACTCTTCTTCTTGAATAGTATCCCAAAGAGAATTTGATTTTAACTCGCCTAACAAAGAAGATGTTTTATCCATCATTTTATTTTTTCTATCAGTCGGTTCAACTAATTTTTTGAGATCATATTCCTCATTAAACTCTGATTTATCTGATAATATTATTNTTACTTTAGTAGAGGTTTCAACAATATTTGATGATGAGATAACCTTAGTCTTTTCCATAATAGAAATTAAATTCTTATTAATACACAGTTTATCTGAAAAACTTTCTGGTTTTGATGTATCAATGCCACTGACGACCATAGCGGCAATCATTTTAAAGCTAAATTTTGTTTCCAATGATGTTTTTGGATTATTGATATTNCAAACATTCAAGTATTGAGGATGAACNAAAATATTAATTTCCTGNATTAAATCAGAATTTATTTTAAATTTTATTTTTAAATTATTTATTGCTTCAATCATTGCATGAGTTCCGTGACAGCATGCATGAAACTTATGAGTTAACTTTTCAAATATGAATAATTTTCCTAAATCATCAAAACTTTCATAATTAAACTCGCTATTATGTGTTTTACCAAATCCTTGAGGACCATCAAAAGAATTTATGGANGCTTCTAATCCATTTTTAGACAAAATTGATGACTGAATTGCTGAATTAGCTGCCATACCAATATGGTAAGGTTTAACCATAGAACCAAATTGTTCTTTCAAACCTGATGAATGAGAGGTTGCTATACATAAAGCATTTTCAATCTGNTNNGAAGATAATCCCATTAATTTTGATACAGCAATTGTGGCTCCAAATATGCCTGAAGTAGATGTAATATGAAATCCACTTCTATAATGCTTTCTTCCTAACCATTTTCCAATTCTGCATGATGTTTCCATTCCAATTATTGAAGCATTTTTAAATTCTTCAAAACTTAATTTATATTTATCAGATATTGCTAACGCTGAAGAAAGTACAACTACTGATGGATGCCCAAGATAATCAAAATGAGTGTCATCATAATCGAGTGCATGAGAAATTGTACCATTAATTAAAGCAGCTGTTTTACAAGATACATATGACTTATGTCCAAAAATAAAAGAATCTTGAGCCCTGCCCTCTTCTTTAGCTAGAGATAAAATAATTTTTGCTATTTTACTACCTTGTGCAGCTATAGAAACAGATACCCAATCAGCAAGACAAATTTTAAAAATACTAGAAGAGGAAATTGGTAAATCACTTGGATTAAAATTATATGCAAAATCAGAAAATAAACTTGGTAGATTTTTATTTCTCATCAATACGAACGAGGCATTTTAAGCACATGTTCTGCAATATAACTCAATATCATATTAGTTGATATTGGTGCAACTTGGTAAAGTCTTGCTTCTCTATATTTTCTTTCTATGTCATATTCTTCAGCAAAACCAAAGCCTCCAAAAGTTTGAATACAAGCTTCTGCAGCCGCCCATTGCGCATCTGCAGATAATAGTTTTGATAGGTTGGCTTCTTCACCTGGATTTAATCCTTTATCAAATAGGTTTGTTGCTTCATTTAACATCAATTCAGCAGCTCTCATTTGACTGTAAGAACGTGCTATAGGAAATTGAATTCCTTGATTTTTACCAATTGGTCTTCCAAAAATTTCTCTTTCTGAAGAATATTTTGATGCTTTGTTAATAAACCATTTAGCGTCACCTATACACTCAGCTGCAATGAGTATTCTTTCAGCATTCATTCCAGATAAAATATATTTAAAGCCCTTGCCTTCTTCGCCAATGAGATTTCTTTTTGGAACAGGAAGATTATCAAAGAATATCTCAGTTGTTGAATGGTTCATCATTGTCCTAATTGGCTTAATAGTAATAGTATTTTTTGGAACTTCGTTTAGATCAACAATGAAAACAGACAAACCATCAGTACGTTTAGTAACTTTTTCTTTTGGAGTTGTCCTAGCTAATAGCAATAGTAAATCAGAATGTTCAGCTCTGCTTGTCCATATTTTTTGACCATTTATGTGATAAAAATCACCTTTTTTAATTGCATTACACTTTAAAGAAGTTGTATCACTTCCAGATGTTGGCTCAGTGACCCCAAAAGCTTGTAANCTTAAATTGCCTTTTGCGATTTCGGGGAGGTATTTTTGTTTTTGATATTCTGAACCATGTCTCAATAATGTTCCCATTGTATACATTTGAGCGTGGCAAGCAGCTGCATTGCAGCCTGATTTATGTATTTCTTCCAATATTGCAACACCAACAGAAAGTGACAATCCCAGACCACCATATTCTTCTGGAATAAGAGCACTAAGATAACCAGCCTCAGTAAGGGCATTAACAAATTCAGTTGGATATGAATTATTTTTATCGCAATTCTGCCAGTACTTACCATCAAATTTTAAACATAACTTTGAGACCGCATCTCTAATTTCAACATGATTTAAGGTATAATTCATTCTTATTTTAATCCGTTATAGTTTGATCAAATATGCTAATTAAAAAACTCATCTGTTATTAATTTAGTGTGCTCTCCTAATTCGGGTACTACATAATTTGGCGTATCCTTACTTAAGACTGGTAAATTAGCAAGTTCAATTGTTTTGTTACCTATTTTTGCTAATCCATTATTCAAAAATTTATGTTCAGNTAACTCCTTGACTGAATTTAGTTTAGCATTTGCAATATTATTTTCATTCAATAGGTTGATAATGATGTCTGCTTCAAATTTAGAAAAATAATCATTAATTATCTCGTTTAACTTTTCCTTATTTTTGAATCTACTAGGATTGTCTTTAAAATATTTGTTGGTAACTAAGTTTGGCATCAAGAGAACTTTTTCACAAAAAATTTTAAATTCTCTATTGCTTTGTATAGATAATAAAATTTGATTATCTTTACACTTGAAAGCACCATAAGGAGCTATAAATGAATGAGTAAGCCCCAATCTTTTTGGTGCACCGCCCATATATCTATGAGCGAGAAGAGGCATATTCATCCAATCAGCCATAACATCAAACATGGAAATTGAAATATTAGTACCCTCACCCGTTTTATTTTTTTTAATTAAAGCTCTCAATATTGCCGAATAAGCAGTAAGTCCTGTTGATAAATCAGATATTGAAATGCCAGTTTTAGATGGTTCTTTCTCTGTGCCTGTTACTGAACAAAGACCACTTTCTGCTTGTACAAGAAAATCATAAGCTTTTTTACTTATTGCTTCTTTTGTTTCGCCATAACCTGTAATTTTACAGTTTATTAAATGAGGGTTTAATTTGTTTAAAACATCATTAGGTAAGCCTAATTTATTAAGGCTTTGTGGCGCAAGATTACTCAAAAGAACATCAGATTGAGAAATTATAGATTTTAAAATATTTAAATCATTTTCTGTTTTTAAATCTAAACAAATTGATTGTTTTCCTCTGTTGAGCCATGCAAAAATACTACTTTTACCGTTAGCTCCATTGTCATAATCTCTTGCAAAATCACCTTCTGGTCTTTCTACCTTAATAACTCTTGCTCCAGCATCAGCAAGTAAAAGGCCACAATATGGGGCTGCTACTGCTTGTTCAAGTGAAACAATTGTAATGCCAGATAACTCGTTATTTAATTCCATTTTTTAACAATCAAAGTATATTTGAATTATTATATTATTTATTTTCTTTAAAAAAAAAGTAAAATAATTAATCAAAAATATAAACACTATATGACCTATAACCTGGCAAAAAAATGAAAAAAGATTTTGAAACTTTAATTACTAAGATAATCAAGGACCATATTTTATTAGTAACGTTTAATAGACCTAAATTTGCTAATGCATTTAATACTCAAATGGCCCAAGAATTAATTGAATTAATGGAAGACATTTCAATGTCTTCAGATGAAATAAGAACAATAATTTTTACTGGTTCCGGAGATAAAGCATTTTGTGCTGGTGGTGACTTAAAGGAACGAAATGGAATGTCTGATCAAGATTGGGAAAAGCAACATCTTGTTTATGAAAGAATGATCAGAGCAATTATAAACTGTCCTATTCCTGTCATTGGAGCAATAAATGGAGCTGCTTATGGTGGCGGNTGTGAAATTGCTGCTGCACTAGATTTTATATATGTTTCAGAAAATGCACGTTTTGCATTACCTGAACTTCAACTTGGAATAATACCAGGTGCTGGAGGAACTCAAAATTTAAGTCGTGCTATTGGAGAAAGAAGAGCTAAAGAAATAATTTTAACTGGAAAAGTTTTTAGTGCTCAAGAAGCTGTTGAGTGGAATTTAGCTAATGACGTTTTTCCTCATTCTGAACTTCTTGAAAAAACCATCGAAAAAGCAGAAGAGATTTCATCAAAAGCTCCAATAGCTGTGAGACAAGCTAAACAATCTATACACAAAGGCCTTCAAATGAGTTTATCAGATGGATTGTCATTTGAAATTGAAGCATATAATAGAACTATTCCAACAGAGGACAGGCGTGAAGGCGTATTAGCTTTTAATGAAAAAAGGAAACCTGTATTTAAAGGAAAATAAGTTTGTCTAAGTTTATTAGAATTCGTGAAGTTGGTTTAAGAGACGGTCTTCAATTATCNAGAACTAGAATATCGTATGAAACTAAAATCAAATGGATAAAAAGGCAATGTGAAGCAGGATTTAGAGAGATGGAAGTTACATCATTTGTCCCTCCATCCTTACTTCCACAATTTTCTGACGCTCAAAAAGTAGTTGATGAAGCTAACAAAATTGAAGACTTAATACCATCAGTACTTGTTCCAAATTTAAAGGGTGGTTTGAATGCCTTAAAGAGCCATTCTAAAAAGATACTTTTCGTTATATCAGCAAGTGAGCAACATAATTTATCTAACGTTAATTGTGATATTAAACAGTCTTTATTGATGTTTAATGATTTAATTAAAGAANGTAAAAACAGNGGTTTAGACAAAAAGGTTATGATTTCAGGTGCAATAGCAACAAGTTTTGGTTGCTCCATTCAAGGCCACGTAAAGGAAAAGGATGTTTTAGATATTGCTGATAAATTAATTGATATAGGTACTGATGAAATAAATATTGCCGATACAGTTGGTTATGCAAATCCAACTCAAGTTTCAAATTTGTTTAAAAAACTAATAAAATTATCAGACAAAACTCCTTTNGGTGCTCACTTCCATGATACAAGAGGTATGGGTTTGACAAATGTAAAGTCAGCATTAGANGAAGGNGTTACACTTTTTGACGCATCTTTAGGTGGTTTAGGGGGCTGTCCTTTTGCTCCAGGTGCGAGTGGGAATATTGCAACAGAAGATTGTGCTTACATGATTGAAGCAATGGGGTATGACACTGGTATAGACTTGAATAAACTTATTAGTTTAAGAAAATCTTTGAGNAAATGGATGACTGAAGATACACTNNTGGGGAATTTATCAAATTCTGGTTTGGCAAAGAATTTTAAATTAAATCATTAATTGTTTCATTCCTTTGTCTAGTCCACTTAAAGTTAGAGGAACCATTTTACCAGAGAAAATATCACTAACCATTTTAATTGTTTGCGTGTAATCCCAATATTTTTTTGGTACAGGGTTAATCCACATATGAGACTCCCATTGTGATATTGCTTTAAACAACCAATCTTTCCCAGCGATTTTATTAAAATGCTCATTAGCACCACCAGGGAATAAAATTTCATATGGGCTCATTGATGCATCACCAACAAAAATACATTTATATTCTTTTCCATAAGTATTTAAAACTTCAAATGTAGGTATTTGTTCATTCCATCTTCTACGATTATTTTTCCAAACACCTTCGTACAAACAATTATGAAAATAAAAATATTCTAGATTTTTAAATACACTTCTTGAAGCAGAAAATAACTCCTCTACTTTTTTAACATATGGATCCATAGATCCACCAACATCCAAGAATAACAAAACCTTTATTGAATTATTCTTTTCTTTTTGTGTTTTAATATCTAAATATCCATTTTTTGCAGTTGACTTTATAGTTGAGTCAATATCAATTTCCTCTTGTAGTCCTGTGCGAGCCCATTGGCGCAATCTCTTTAATGCAATCTTCATTGCTCTTGAACCTAATTCTGATTTATCGTCTAAATCTTTAAATTCTCTTTTATCCCAAACCTTAATTGCTTTTTTGTGCCTGCTTTTATCTTGTCCTATTCTGANGCCTTCAGGATTATATCCATATGCNCCAAATGGAGAAGTNCCAGCTGTNCCAATCCATTTATTTCCGCCTTGATGCCTTTTTTCTTGCTCTGAAAGTCTTTTTTTAAGAGTTTCCATTAGCTTATCAAAACCACCTAATGATTTTATTTCTTCCATTTCTTCAGGGGTTAATAATTTTTCAGATAACTTTTTTACCCATTCTTTTGGTATATCGACTTTATTTAATAAATCTTCTAATGAAATATCTTCAATTCCTTTGAAAACTTTTGAAAAAACTAAATCAAACCGATCAATATGCTTCTCATTTTTAATAAGAGATGCTCTTGATAAATAATAAAAATTTTCAACTTTAAATGAAATAACGTTTTTATCCAAGCAATCTAAAAGAGATAAATATTCTCTTAAGCTAACAGGGACTTTTACATTTCTGAGTTCTATGAAAAAATTCAGAAACATTATTTAACTATCTCCCCTTGCCATAAAAGCTATGCGTTCAAACAATTGTATGTCTTGCTCATTTTTCAATAAGGCCCCATGAAGTTTAGGTAACAAATTTTTACCATCATTTTTTAATTCAACAGGATCAATATCTTCAACTAAAAGGAGCTTTAACCAATCTAATATTTCAGATGTTGATGGTTTCTTCTTTAATCCTGGTGTTTCTCTTATTTCAAAAAACCTTGTTAAAGCTCTATCCAATAAAGCTTTTTTAATATCTGGAAAATGTACTTTTATTATTTTTGATAATGTTTCATGATCAGGAAATTGAATATAGTGAAAAAAACATCTTCTTAAAAAAGCGTCAGGAAGTTCTTTTTCATTATTTGATGTTATAATTACTATAGGACGATTTTTCGATTGAACTAGTTCACCTGTTTCATAAACATAGAACTCCATTTTATCTAATTCTTGAAGAAGATCATTAGGGAACTCGACATCNGCTTTATCAATCTCATCAATGAGTAATACTGATTTATTTTTACTTTCAAAGGAATTCCAGATTTTTCCTTTTTTAATATACTTTGAAATATCTGAAACATTTTGATCACCAATTTGGCTATCTCTTAATCGGCTTACTGCATCATACTCATATAAACCCTGTTGAGCACGTGTTGTTGATTTGATTGACCACTCAAAAATTTCTAGCCCTAATGAGCTTGCAACCTGCTTAGCAAGTTCTGTTTTTCCTGTTCCCGGCTCTCCTTTAACCAATAATGGNCTTTCAAGAGTAATTGCTGCGTTTACAGCTATTGTTAAGTCTTTGGTGGAAATATAATCATTTGTTCCTGAAAATTTCATAATNACCTTATAATATTTTAAAATATAATTTATTAATCTTTGTTTTTTATATATTTTAGACTTAATAACAAATATTAAATGACATTATAATGAAAATTAATGACCCTGACCTAATTTTTAGCAAAACAAATCTATGGGATAGTTACTTAAAAGTTGAGGGTGAACTTGCAAAAGCTCAATCGCAAATAGGATTAATTCCGAAAAAGGCGGCAGCAAATATATATAAAAATGCTAAATTAAGTGTTGTTGGCTCAAATAATATTGAAAAATCATTCGCTATTACAAAATCATTAATATTATCTATAGTTCAAGAATTATCTAAAAAATGTAGTCGTGAAGCTGGTGGGTACGTTCATTGGGGCGGAACAACTAGAAATATAATTGATACTGGAAGAAATTTATTAGTGAGAGAAGCTCACAGGAATATTCTTAAAAATTTAAGTGTTTCCATAAAAAAACTATCAGATTTAAGTATTAAATATTCTGAAACTCCNATGCTAGGAAGAACAATGGGGCAAAATGCCGTTCCAATATCTTTTGGTTTCAAAGTAGCAGGTTGGATTGAAAGTTTAATAAGATTAGATGATAAATTTAAACATGCTGAGGCAAGTATATTCACTCTTTTATTTGGTGGCGCTGTTGGAGCTATGCATGGTTTTAATGGTAAAGGATATGAATTAACACAGNAATTAGCCAGTAATTTAGGTTTTAACAATTCAATTGTACCTAANCGAACATCACTTGAAACCAGTATTAATTATCTTTTAGCTCTTTCCTTTCAAGGGATGATTTTAGGTAAAATTGCAAATGAAATATATATTNTAATGTCTCAAAGTATCAATGAGATTTCAGAAAAGCAGACAAAGGGGCAAGTAGGCAGTTCAACAATGCCTCATAAAGTAAATCCTGTAATTATATTACAAGTTATTGAGGAAGCAGCAATTTTGAGAGGCAAGGCAAGTACAACTATTGAAGCTGGCATGCCATTACATGAAGGAGATTTAAGATATAATAAAATTGTTGATAACTTAATTAAAGATTCAACAGTTCTGTCTTTAAAATTATCACTGAAGTTTAATTCTATGCTCAATAATTTATTAATTAACAGTAAACAAATGCAAAGAAATTTATTAAATGAAAAGGACTACATTGCATCTGAAAATTTAATGTATAAGTTAGGAAAATATTTAGGAAGACAAGAAGCTCATGACTTAATTCATTTGATCATAAAAAAATCTGTAAAACATAAGTTGAGTGCAAAAGAACAATTTTTAAACGACCCTATAATATCAAAATATTTTACAACTGCAGATACAGAAAAAATTTTAAATCCTATTAAATATATTGGTGAAAGTAAAAAAATAAGCCTTAAAATGTCAAAAATTGGAATAAAAAAGGCTAATGAAATACATGCAAGGTCAACATCTAAGAACCTTTTAATCAAGTAGTTAANAAACTTATGTCTAGTAAATACGAAGAGCTAATAAAATATGTAAAGCAGACAGAAGCACTCTCGCATGCTTCAGGATTAATTGCTTGGGATCAAGAAACTAAAATGCCTAAAGGATCTGTTGAGCAAAGGGCAGATACCTTATCTGTTTTAGAAAGTGAAATCCACAAAAGGAAATCAAACAAATATATTGAAGAATTANTATCACACATCAAAAAAGATGATTTATCAAAAATTGAAAAATCTAACTTAGATCATATAAAAAAATCCTTTAATAGAGCATCAAAAATTCCAAATGACTTAGCAACAAAAATTTCTAAAATATGCTCGCTATCCCAAATGTCTTGGGTCGAAGCAAATCAGACAAAAGAATTAAAAACTTTTCTTAATTACTTCAAGGAGGTTATTAATCTTAAACGTGAAGAAGCCCGTCTGCTAAGTAGTTCTAATAACATATATGATGCACTTATCGATGACTTTGAACCTGAGATGAATACAGAAAAGTTTGATAAAATTTTTGCTAATTTAAGAAAAAATCTTATCGAAATTAGAAATAGTATTTTTGAAAATAAGAAACCTGTAAATGAACTTTCATTCAATTTTGATAAAAATCTTCAATTAGAATTAGCAAAGGAATTAGCCAATATTTTTGGCTATGATTTTAATATTGGGAGAATGGATTTGTCTCAACACCCCTTCTCTACCGGCAATGGAAATGATGTTCGCATTACAACCCGAGTTGATGAAAAAGATCCTTTTAATTGTTTATATTCAACAATTCATGAAACAGGACACGCAGTATATGAACAAAAAATTCCAAAAGAATTTATTTTTACTCCTAATGGAAATGGGGTTTCTATGGGGGTGCATGAAAGTCAATCAAGAATATTTGAAAATCAATTTGGACGAAGTAAAGAATTCTGCTCTTTTTTATTTAAGTTAATGTATGATAAATTTGGAAATTTTGGAATTAATGACGAAAATAATTTCTATATTTTTATNAACAATGTTGAAAATTCATTNATTCGAACTGAAGCNGANGAAGTNAATTACAATCTTCATATATTAATGAGATACGATCTTGAAAAAGAGCTGTTTAGTGGGAACTTAAAAGTGGATGATTTAGAAGAAGCATGGAACGCTAGATTTAAAAATGATTTTGGTCTAACTGTTTCAACACCGACTGAAGGATTTCTTCAAGATGTACATTGGTCTGCCGGTTTGTTTGGTTATTTTCCAACTTATACTTTAGGAAATATTTATGCTGGCTGTCTTTATGAAAAAATTATAAGTGAAAATAAAGACATAATGCTTGAAGTTGAAAAAGGTAGATTAAATGAAATAATTACTTGGTTAACCAAAAATATTTATAATTATGGAAGCAGCGAGAAACCAGACAAAATTATATCTCAAGCTATTAACAAAGAAGTAAGCGATTTACCACTAATCAATTATTTAAAGAATAAATTTGATAATATTTACAATTAATTATTTTCTTTTTTTACAGTCTGCGTGAATGTTTATAATGCCACTTTCAGGATTTACATGTGAAAACCAAAGAGATTTATTTGCGTAATTCATAATATATATATCATGNTGTATATTAAAGCTGTCTTTATGAGCACTGAACCACCCTATTCTCTCAGAAGTTAGGTTATCAAAATATCCACCTTTCCCAAATTGTATTGTGAAATCATCTTTCCATTTGAATGAAAATCGTTGTTCTCTCCATTTTTTTGGCATTCCATCTTTATCAATGCCGATAAAATTTTTCATCTTGCAATCATATGTCTCATTTATGTAAGCNAATGATNCGCTAGATGAAATTATAATAATAAAAAATATAAAATATTTCATATTCATTTATAAGTTTTTGATACCCANTTTTTTATACCAGAATTATTATTTACAGCACTGAAGAGACGACTTAATTTTTCAAATTTATCAGTAATATCAGAGGGAATATCGTCTAAAAAACCTGATTTTAACCAGCCCATTAATCTCCATAATGCTATGTCTGCAATTGTCATTTTGTTATCAGCAAACCATTCACAATCTTCACTTAATAAGTTCTCTAAATAACCAAAATATTTTGGTAAATCATTTTTTGATAGTTCTTCACGCATCAATTTCCTTTTCGAGACATCTTGCTCCCTCATTGATGGTCTAATTAACAAATTAATATCTGTTGCAGTATCAATAATTTGGTCGACTTTTCCTGCTTCAATTAAATCATCNGGATAAAATCCACTAATTTTACCACAAATTCTCGCAATTGCGCCTGTTTGAGCAATACTTAAACCATCAATCACTAATACAGGCAACTGAGTAAATGGAATAATTGTTCCATCAGACATTTTGCCATTTTCCTTAATGTATGGAAACTCCTCTCTTTTAATCCTATAGTCTTCAAATTTAATATCAGCTAAGAATAATGGTATTCGTGCAACTTCAGCTCTCCAAAATGGAAAATCAAAATAAATGATTTTTAATTCCATTCAACTCTCCCCTTTTTTTTCGTTAATAGAAACGTTTCTAACTCTATGACCTCTTGGGTCAACCCATCCAATTGCTCCATCTTCTCTCTTATAAAGCATGTTTAAACCTTGATGTGAAACATTTCTGTACATTAAAGCATTCAAATTTTCCAAATCAAATTTCATAATTGCCTCTTCTGTTGTCATTTCTTCAATCTGATAAGAAAGTTCCATTAAGATAGGTGGCATACCTTCATCCTGGTTTATTTCATCGTCTTGATTTANATCTGTGTCAAGAACTGTTTCTTGAGCAAAGTGTATTTCTTTTTTTTCTGAATTTAACCTGTAATCTTTTAATTTTCTTTTGTATCTTCGAAGTCTTTTTTCAAATTTTTCTAGAGCAATATCAAAGGCTGCATGAGCATCGATTGATGACCCACTAGTTTCTACTCGTGCTCTTTTAGTAAGAGAAACTAAAATTTTAACAGTAAACTCGTTAATTGATTTTTTTAAAATTATAGAACCAGAAATTGCTCTTTCAAAATATTTGTTCGTTGATTTTTGTAATTTTTCTTCAGCATAATTTTTAAATGATTGTCCAGTATTTAAATTTTGACCAGATATCTCAATTTTCATGAATGCCTCTAAGTTATGTTTTTAAGATTTCTTTTAAAATAAATAAAATTATCAATATAATGAAGTGCTGATAATTTGTTTTGATGTATTTCATCNTCTGTTAAAAGTCTTTTCACTTTTGCTGGAGAGCCAATAATAAGTGAATTATCAGGGAAGACTTTTCCTTCTGTAATTAATGAATTTGCTCCAACGATAGAATTATTTCCAATTTTTGAATCATTAAGAAGAGTGGATCCCATCCCAATTAGAGAGTTATCACCTATAGTACAACCATGGACAATTACAGAGTGGCCAATTGTACATCCTTTACCGATGTTAACCATTGAACCCTTGTCAACATGGATAACAGTGTTTTCTTGGATATTTGTATCTTCATTAATTATTATAGGCTCATTATCTCCCCTTAAAACAGCACCAAACCAGATGCCAACATTAATTCCAATTCTTACATCCCCAATTATATTTGCAGATGAGGAAATCCAATATTCACCATTAGGTAAAGTTGGTGATATGTCATTTAAACTATAAATTGGCATTAGAAATTTTTGTTCGTGGTTGAATTAAATTTATTCATTAAATAAGGCCCTGATTTAACTTCAGAATACTTTATTCCCTTATCTATACAAGAACTTATACAGTTAATTTTTGCATCCCAATNAGGTTGATGAAAAAAAGCCAACGTTTTTCTTGAACCAGAATAATTTTTTGGAACAACTCTGTGNAGAGTNGAAGACCATCTATCATTAGTCCAACGAGCCATCAAGTCCCCTATATTGATAATAAATGAATTTTCTATATCTGGAACATCAATCCAGTTATTTTCATATTTTACTTGTAATCCATCAATTGAATTTAACGAATGTAAAATTGTCAAACTACCATAATCTGTATGCTCTCCAGCTCTTTGTTGATTAGGTAGGANTTTTTTTGTTATTTTTGGATAGTTTAATGCTCTTAAAGCAGAGATTGGATTGTTAATATATTTATTAAAGTAATTTGCTTTCAAATTTAAGGAAATTGCAAAAACTGACATGAGACGTTTCGCAAGATTTTCCATTTCATTATAATATATTTCCCAATATTTTTTAAAATTTTCTATCTCTGGCCATATTGTTGGTAAATAACAAAAATCAAAAGCTTCTTTTGAAATATTTTTAGATGGCACTCTAATTGGACCACCATTAAAACTTTCTTTTAAGTCTGGTGGAGTATTATTACCTATTGATTTAGCTAAAGTTTCACTTTCTGAAACAAAATAACCGTAGGGATAACCATTATAAGGAGCTTGAAATTTCTTTTTAAAATTTTCATTTTGATTAAAAAAAATATNTANAACTAAACTAATATTATTTAAACATATTTTTGAAATGCNGTGATTAACAANAATCAAAAAACCTATTTTTTGAAGATGTTCATCTATTTTTTTTGCATAAATTTGTTTTTCATGAGAGTTTGCATTTTCAAACTCTAACAAATCAAAAGTTTCTATTTTCATTAATTTTATTTTGATTGTTTTTCAGAAAANAATTGTCCATTAATACTCCAATTTTCTTTTTCAACCTCATATAAAATCACATCAATGCCTACATGATTTTNACCACAAGCTCTATTGAATGCTTGCGTTAATTCTTTGACAAGATTTTGTTTTTGTTTTTTTGTTCTTCCTTTAAGCATATCAACTCTAATAATGGGCATTTTCTTGTTCCTATATTTTATAATTAAAAACATATAGATTATATGGTTTTATTAAATATAATCTTACATATACATTTAATTTATAAACCTTTTTTTTGAAACTTTGACTCATTATAAAAATATTTTAGTAAAAAGAGATCAACTTCTAGGCCCTAATTTGCCCACTTTCTACGATAAACCAGTTCACTTGGTTAAAGGTAAAGATGTTTGGGTTTGGGATATTGATGGAAAAAAATATTTAGATTGCTATAANAATGTTCCTCATGTTGGTCATTGTCACCCTAAGGTTGTTGAAGCAATTTATAAACAATCTTCAACCTTAAATACTCATACACGCTACATCCATGAAGGAATTTTAACTTATATTGAAAAATTAACTCAAACATTTAATTTTGACTTAACTACAGCAATTATGACTTGCACAGGGTCAGAGGCAAATGACATAGCTTTAAGAATTGCTCAGACAATTACAAACGCTAAAGGTATTATATCAACTAATCATACTTATCATGGGAACACCGCACTNGTTTCACAATTAAGCGATACAAATCCATCTAGTAGTTTTTCATTAAATACTTTTAAAAGGGTTTTTGCACCAGATAGTTACCGATTAAATGGATCAAAAAACTTAGAGGAATATTCCAGAAGTTTTGCACAAGATATTGAACAAAAAATAAATGAGTTTAAGAAAGAAAATATTGGTTTTGCAGGTATCATTTTATGCCCATTTTTTGCAAATGAGGGTTTTCCAAATCTTCCAAATGGTTGGTTAGAGCCTGCTCAAAAAATTATAAAAAAACATGGNGGAATTATTATTGCTGATGAAGTTCAGCCTGGCTTTGGCAGATTAGGCTCATCTATGTGGTCTCATGATATTATAGGTATTCAACCTGACATTGTTACAATTGGAAAACCAATGGCTAATGGACATCCTGTTGGTGCATTGATTACAAATTATNATTTTATNTCAGAATTTAGAAANANATACAGATACTTTAATACTTTTGGAGGCAATCCAGTATCCTGTGCTGCATCACTTTCTGTTTTAGAAATAATCAAAGAAGAAAATTTATTATTGAATGCTAAAAAAGTAGGTGATTATGCACAAAAAAAATTAAAAGAGCTTGCAAAAAAATACGAATTTATTGGTGATGTGAGAGGGNCTGGTCTTTTTTTTGGTATTGAATTAGTTNCTGATAAAAATGCAAAAACACCTGCAACTGAATTAACATCAAAAATAGTTAATCAAATGAAAGATGAAGGAATTTTATTAAGTAAATTGGGTATAAACTATAATACTTTAAAAATTAGACCTCCTATGACATTTACAAAAGCAAATGTTGATTATTTAATAGAAAAACTTGATAAAGTTTTATGATAAAACTCAACTTAATGATTAACNAAAATTTATTAAAAAAATCAATTTCATTTTGGAATTTAAAAAATGATGAATTCGAATTATTNGCTCATAGAGAAAATATTACATACAAAGTNTATGACTTAAAAGGATCATGTTTTGTATTAAGNTTTCATAGAAAAAATTACTCTGATTATGATGAAATTAAATCAGAATTATTATGGTTAAAAAATTTAAAAAGTTTTGGGATGAATGTTCCAGAACCTATTTTATCNATTAATAATCNATTAATTGAAAAAATTCAGGATCAGTTCATTACATTACTAGAATGGCAAAATGGTCTANCTTTATCAANAATTGATAANACNAAAGATNATACATTCAGATCATTAGTTTATTCAAATTTAGGTGAAGCTNTNTCAGAGCTTCATTTATTGTCTGATAAATGGGTTAAACCTTATAATTTTAAAAAACGTAAGTGGGACATTAATGGTCTTTTGAGTAATAATCCTATTTGGGATAAATTTTGGAAAAATCCAGAATTGACAAAAGATCAATCAAATAAATTATTTAATTTAAAAAAGAAATATTATTCTTTTTTTATAAATATTGAAAATGATCTTGATTATGGGCTAATCCATGCAGACTCTGTAAGAGATAATGTGCTAGTTGACAAAAGTGGTAAAGTTTCTCTTATTGATTTTGATGATAGTGGTTATGGCTTTAGACTTTTTGATATTGCAACGGTACTATTTCATTACATTAATGAAAAAGATTTTTTGAATATTAAAAAAAATATTATTGATGGTTATTTGAAAAATAGAGATTTAGATTTTAAATACTTAAATCATTTTATTTTATTTCGATCATTTACTTATATCGGATGGAATATTTCAAGAATAAATGAAACAAACGGCCATGAAAGGAATAAAAAGTATATTGAAAATACTTTTAATTTAATAAAAACATTGGAAATTAAATTATAATATATAAATATATTTATAGAT
>FUFK010044206.1_pt1 | contig 18721 bp, 16 predicted proteins | sample 1021851 | NCBI WGS metagenome assembly FUFK01 (sample SAMEA51879418, study PRJEB19060) | metagenome
ATCTTGGTGTAATATTTCTTTTTTNAATTCTTGCCACAACTCCAGTGTGAGTTGGGCGTCACGCTCCGCGTAAGCTCCAACGTACATAGCTGGTAGTTTATACATCTCTGCTTTGGGATCTACACCCCAAGACTTTGCTGCTTCGTATAACGCTGTTTCATCTTTACCTTTACCTACAAAATCTCTACCACAATTATTTAAATCGTATCTAAATCTATTCTCATCAACCAGTGATGCTGCTATCATTGTATCTACAATCTTACCATTTACTTTAATACCTAATGCTCTTAACCAACATATATCATACATTGCATTGTGAAATATTTTTACAGAGGGTAAATTAAGTTGGTCTTGTAACCATTTAAGAACCATCTTACGATCCATATTACCTCCACCTTCGTGTGCTATAGGATAGTATGCACACCAATCATGTGTAGCTAATGATATACCCACCACGTCACCAACACCTACAACAGAACCAGAACCCATTCTTTCGTTTAGGTTTGGATCTTTTGTTTCTAAGTCCACTGCAATCTCATCATACTTTGATAAGTCTGGGAAATCTTGTGGTGGCAACCACTCTGTTTGTGGTTTAAATGTTATTTTCATCTTTGCATTCTCCTGCTATTGCCATGTACGCAGCTGCATCTACATACGTATCACTAGTTGGTTGACCAAATTTAGTTCTTGCTATTTTTAACAAAGCCATCATCACAGCAGCATCGTGTGCTGTAATTTCTTTATCTAAATATGCTGTCCACATTCTTGCTATATTGCAATGATTTTGTATTTTATCTCCATAAGTTTTTGCTCTAGGCCCAGCAATTAATTCTTTTGCTAGTTGTAACGCTTCTTCTGTCTTCATATTTTATATCCTTTATAATTATCTTTTGGTCTAACAATGTGTAGATGTTGTTTGGCTCTTGTAGCACCAACATAAAATAATCTATTCTCATCGTCAGGATTTTTTTCGTAGTTGACTTGTGTGTTTTTTGATAAGTCAGTCAGGAGAACCACGTTATCCTGCTCACCACCTTTCACTCCGTGTATTGTTGACAATATAATACGAGGAGATGAATTTAATTTTTCACCGTTTTCTCTCATCCTTCTAATGTATCTTATACTCCTACTAGGAGCATTGTCAAAGGCATCATACCAAACCTTATCTGTTTTTAACCATGCTCTTTCCATTAACGATGCCATAGTATGATTTGTATCTTTGTCCATATATTTTAAAGATTGTTTTTCAAAATGATTGTTTGACATGTATGATGCTATTCTTTCAATTTGATCATAATTTATATCCACACCTTTACGCACATTTTCCCAATCAGTTACAGCTTTGTACAAATCTTGTTCCTTATTTGTTTTATATTTGTTTTCGTAATACAACCCCTGTGAGTATAGTTGCTCTTCTAATTCGTTTAACATAAATCTAGTTCTAGCTAGCACTAGCCAGTTACCTTGTTTCATGTTAATGTTTTTGAAATCATCATAATATGAAAGTAAACCTCTTTGCGTTTTTGGTCTCCACTCTTTTGGTAATCTATGTTGTATTCTGTTTACTATCTTTGTCGCAACATCGTGAACAACCTGCGGTATTCGGTATGACTGTGTCAACTGCACTATCTTACCCGTCTGTGCTATAAAACTATCTACGTCTGCACCTGCCCATCTAAATATAGCTTGGTCATCATCTCCTGCAATAAAAGTATCTTGTGTTTTGTCCCATATAGATTTTGCCATAGCCCATTGTGATTTAGATAAATCTTGTGCTTCGTCTATAAAAACTACATCAAATCGTGGTGATCTATCTGACTTAACAAATTCTGTAATCATGTCTGTAAAATCAATTAAGTTATAATCTTTTTTGTATTGTTTTAAATCATGGTCAAACTGTTTTAATGTTTTTATATCTACTAACTGTGTATGTTCTTGTTTATTGAATTGTTCTTCTGGTGTGATACCTCGTAGTTTTGCTAATTGTATAATACGTAATATATCACTTTTAGTTGTAAATAATCCTGTGTGTTCGTTTTCATACTCATGATAATCTACGATTAAATTTGCTTTCTTACCTAGATCTTCGTAGTGTCTACGTTGCATAACTTCATCTTTACGTATACCAAGTCTTCTAAATGCTAGTGAGTGTAATGTTCTAAAGTATGGTAAGTCACCCTCTTCAAGATTAAACTTTGACATGGCTCTATCTCTTGCTTCGTATGCAGCTTTTTGTGTAAAAGAAAAATAACCGATCTTATCAGGATCGGTTTGTTTTAAATACTTGTCGACTTCATTAAGTAGAGTGGTGGTCTTGCCTGTGCCAGGTGGACCCAAGACAATAGTTTTCAAAACGCATCCTCCTGTTTAAATACTCTATCTTTTGGTTTGAATCCTTCTTTCTCAAACTCTGGTAATCTAATTACACTTATCTTTTTCTTTGGTAGTGACACTCTGTAATCTGTATCATAACCACAATGTTCTCTCAACACATACAAAGTAAACTGAGGTTTCTCTGCCCACTTATGTCTTGCTAAAAATTGATAGAAGAAATTACTAAACACAAAGTGATGGTGCCCTTTGTTATTCCATACGTTACCTGCTTCTAAATCTTCTCTGGTTGCACCTGATGTTGCTCTACCCAAACAATAGTTCTCAACATGTTGTTTGAGTTGTTCGATCATACTAGATCCAGCAGGGGCTTCTACCTCTTCTTTATTTGTCATCAAAAGATTTATCATCTCATCAAAATCTTTTGGCTTTATCTTCGGTGGCTTTGTATAAATTTGATTCATACATGCCCGTATAAATAATCTCTGCTCTTGTAATTCTTCTGCTTTTAATTCTATTCTTTCACCGTCCACATTAAGTCTATATATTGGTGGCTCTGTTTTTACAACCTGTAAATCTTTTAACGGTGGGAACAAAGCTTGTGTTCCAATACCAAACTTTCTAGTCTTACATAGTTGTTTATCACAGTGATTGCACATAGGTTCCTCTGTGCATTTAAAACCATAATCTTTATTATCTTTTCTAAATTTTGTTATTTCGTCGTGTCTATATGGATTTACAAAGTGTTTGTAATTAAATTCATCTAATTTATCTGCCCATGACTCTGGCCATTTCTTTTTAGCGTAGACCCTAAACTGAAACATAACCCTGTCCCTACCATCATCTAATTTTTCTTTTGTCAAAGATTCTAAACAAGGCGGTCCGTCATCGTATTCAGATTTTGGTCTTTTTATAATTAAATTTTGTAATTGTTCTGGAGTTATCTCTACAATGTTTTGTAAAAAATCCGGAAGTGTAACAGCTTCTCCTGAAGAATTGAAGCAATATCTTACAGTATTTTTATGATTAAAGTATGGTAAGTTAAGAAAATTTCCTGTATCATCTTTGGATTTTAATTCGATCTGTTTTGGAAAAACTTCAGCACCACCATAACCCAACACAGCACTAATAGATATTAATCTATCTCTCATCAGTTTTGCAGGTACAAAATCTTTTGTAAATAAAAATACGTGTGCACCACCTGATTTAGAATTAAATACCATTAGTGGTAAGTCCATAGATTTTATTTTGTTAATTAATTTTTTGTGATTAAATTCTGCATACACATCTATGTCTATGCATCCCCATTTACATTCGTTGTTTTCGTTAATTGGTATGATACCGAGACTAGGCTCAATACCATTTAAATGATCTTCCCAATGTTTATCTGTTACGATTTCTGTTTTGACAAATGACTTGCCTTTAACCTTGAGTCCATCGGCACCCTTCTTGTCCACATAGGTACAACCATGCGCTCGCTCTAATCCTGTAAATATCTGTCTAAATCTTTCCATAATTATTTTGCGGAGCCGGATCCAGTCTCCCATCCCCGGCTCCTATCTTCCAATGGAAGTCTTTAGTACGGTGAATCGGATTTGGATTCNTGNTCTCCGTGTTTTACNTTTACNTCACCCTTTGAAACNTTTGCTCCAAAGTCNTTNGCNATTTTGTAAATACCNGNNTCNNNAATAGGTCCAACTCTAGACACNTCCCAACCAAACCATGTGCCTTTGTCGTTAGACTGTTGCACAGTTTTTANTTTATAAATGTGGCTATATGTTGGCGGTGTGAACATACCGTTCTTACCTTGCATCTTCAAACCCATCATCATTGAGTTCCANTTTCTACTCACTTTTAATTGAGTAGCTTTCATAGATATCAATGCTGTTGTTGGATTNTCACCNAGTATAACTACGAANTGACTNGCTGTGTTTTCAAGATAGTTACCATTNGCTAATCTATCTTTGTTAAACTTGTCTCTNGTANTTGACGGTAGNTCATCTCCAGCTTCNTATATNTTTACNGGAGCACCTTGACTCTCACCTCTATCTTGCCATTCGATGTACTGTCTTTTGTAGTGCACCGGAACGACATCTATCCCCTTGACGCCATCATAAATCTCGTTTGTCACGGTATTTATAATCATGCCAGGTTCTGCCCCCTCGACATGTTTAGCNTCCCTCTTGTTACACTCAGGNGATAATTGACCCAAGACTTTTAAAAACGGTAACGCAAGATCTTCTTGNGTCATGTTTAAGCCTTGGCCTGCATCAGCTTCAAAATTAACTGCAGCTACTGCATTTGTTTTTTTCTTTGCTACTTCACTCATGTTTATTGTTTCCTCTTTATTGTTGTTTTGTTTCCAANNAATANNTTGAAAAGTTCCGTTGGCATNTCTTTACCTGCCTCNATACGCTCACGGACTAACGCTTTTAGAGTCATAGGTTCGACCTTCAGNTTTTGCTGAGGTTCGAAACCNTGACCCTTTGCAAGGTTGGCATAATCAGCCGCCTTGTTATCCTCGTTACGACCGAACGATACGGATATCTCATTTTTGATTATATCGCCCAGGCCATTCTCACGAAGCCAGTTAAACGCCNCTTCTTTNTTTGCTTGNGTNATAGTGGCGCTGTAATTTGTTTTAACTTCTACAGANGATCCNTCCTGTAGTTTNANAAAAGATAAACCCATTTCAGANAACATAGTNGGTATNACTTCNCCTGATATGTGTTCTAAATGTTTTTTCTTTTGTTTGATTTGTTCNTCGTCCANCTCTATTGCTTTCTGGACTGCTTGCATCTCTCTGATTTTATCAGCGAGTTTATTTACATTGGTTGTTTTATCCAATACTTCTTGTTGATCCTTTTCAAAATCAATCGTCATTCTTTGCTCCTGTTCCGTACAAATCAATCTCTATTGGATAGTATCTTTTCTCTTGTCTATCCCACTTCAAGAGATTGTATCTGCCATTTGTAGTGTCAGACACTAAACTGCAGACAACACCTATTATAGCAGGATCTCCTGTTAATAACAAGTAGTCTGTTGGTTTAAAATCTTTTACTAAATTTTTTAATTTGAAAATCAATGGACCAGGTGAAAAAATCATTTGTGATCTTTCATCTAATAAAAATTTTAATTTACCGTATTCTGCTGCACCCATAATATTAAATTTAGGACGGCCCTCTCTTGTGCCTGCAATCTCTTGCACAACGTAAACAGTAGGTTTAGATATTTTTATATCTTTGTAATCCATACTTTCTTTTTCTTTCATGCTTGACTTATTAGCAAAATCCTATATACAAGTCAATAGAAAGATGAAATATAAATTTAAAAAGAAGCCGTATGCGCATCAGTTAACTGCTTTAGAAAAATCTTGGAACAGAGATACATTCGCATATTTTATGGAAATGGGGACTGGCAAAACAAANGTCCTAATAGATAATTTAGCAATGCTTTACGATAAAGGTAAAGTAGATGGNGCANTAATAGTTGCACCNAAAGGTGTNGTNGGNACTTGGNACAATCANGAGTTGCCTGCGCATTTACCTGACCANATAGAAAATGTGACNGTATTGTGGCAAGCNAATATNAATAAAAAACAACAAGATAANTTAGANCAACTGTTCAAAACAGGNCATGANCTTCACATANTNATAATGAANGTAGAGGCTTTTAGNACAGACAAAGGTAGATTATTTGCAGCNAAATTTTTAAGNTCACANAANTCTTTNATGGCNATTGATGANTCTACTACAATAAAAAATCCAAAAGCAAAAAGAACAAANAANATATTNTCNNTGTCATCCATCTGTAAATACAGACGNATAATGACAGGTTCTCCNGTAACTAGAAATCCANTAGATCTTTANTCACAGTGTGAGTTTTTAGATCCTAGACTATTAGACTTTGCATCNTACTACAGTTTTAGNAANAGNTATGCNATAATGAAAAGCGCAAACATATCAGGTCGTTCAATTAATCTTGTCACAGGTTATCAAAACCTTGGAGAGTTATCAGATAAATTAAAACCTTTTTCTTACAGAGTTTTAAAAGAAGACTGTTTAGATTTACCTGACAAAGTTTACATAAAAAGAGAAATACAGCTTACACCTGAACAGAAGAAGTTATATGATCAAATGAAAAGAGAAGCGTTAGCAACATTAAATGGTAAAACTGTTACAACTATGACAGCACTTACGCAACTTATGCGATTACATCAAATAACTTGTGGTCATTTTTCTGCTGATGATGGTAGTATACAAGAGATAAAGAATAACAGACTAGCAGAACTATTAGATGTTTTAGAAGAGATAGAAGGTAAAGCTATTATTTGGGCACACTATCAACACGATGTTATGAACATATACAAGTTGTTAGAAGACAAGTATGGTCCGGGTTCCGTGGTCCATTACTACGGCAAAACGCTACCTGAAGAACGAGACTATGCAATCAAGAACTTTAAAACAAATGACAAGGTAAGATTTTTTGTAGGCACACCACAAACAGGTGGATATGGTATTACGTTAACACAAGCTAACACTGTTATTTATTATTCTAATGGATATGATCTTGAAAAAAGAATGCAATCAGAAGACAGAGCACACAGAATAGGGCAAAAGAAAACAGTGACATATGTGGATATCATAGCAGAAAAAACTGTAGACACAAAGATTGTAAAGTCTCTTCGTAAAAAAATTAATATTGCTTCTAAAGTATTAGGCGAAGAATTAAAATCTTGGATTTAAGTTATAAATCTTTCTAGTAAAAGTATGGCAACGGACCCCACCGCTGCTAAAAGAACCCAATAGATTTTGTCTATCTTGCCACCCAATTCGTGAATACCTTTGTGCATATGATTAATATTCTTTTTAACACCTGATATGTGTCCATACAGGGCTACAATATGTTCTCTGGTTGTTTTAGGTTCTATTGCCATTAAACTACTTGGTTCCTTCTGTAGTTCTTTCGTAGACTTATAATTTGTTCCTCTGGTGATAATAATGCAAGTTCAGAATCTGTCAACTGTTGTCCTGGTGCTGGCTGTATTGCCGGTTGGACAATCGGTGTGGCAGACGATACTTGTGGTGGTGTAGATACTGTGCCTAGGTCCTCAAATAAAAAGTCACCTAGTTCAATGTCAAAAGTGCCGTCTAAAGGTAGTTGTCTAAATAAATCTCTCATTAATCTTAGTGTGCCAGATACCTCTGGAAATACATCTACGTCTCCTAAATTCTGTGCAATCTCTCTAAATCTATCTCTAATATCTTTTGATGGGAAGTATGGATCGTAATTACCATCTCTTAAATCTCTAAATGTAGATGTTGCTATTTGTCTGTCCCTAAACTCTGTTCTTAATCTATTAGGATCAACACCAAGAATCGTTGCTGCGTTTATATTTTTATTCATTTCTTTTTGTACATTGAATCTAGCTCTGTTTGATTTGTAGTAGGCTTCTATTACATCGTTTGGTTTAATACGACCACCTCTTAATATTCCAAAGAAACCACCTGTAAATTCTCTTCTAGCATCTCTAATACCTGTTTGATATTCAGATATTTTAAAACCCATAGAAGCAAGAGGATCTACTTTAATAGGACGTAATCCCATGAATCCTGCAAGTTCTGGTCCTATATCTAATTGATCTCCTCTCTTTGTAGGCACACCAAAAGAAGCTTGTCCTAATCTTAAAAATTGTTTGTATGATGGTGCAAGAGCTTCACCTAAATGTAAAAATCTAATTGCCATCTTATCGCCAGCAGATGTTTGATCCGTGTATAATCTTCTACCCTCTTGTGTTCGTCCACCTCTAACTGTAAGATCTGTTACAGCTTCTGTCCAAATAGACTCTGATATAAATGGATTCATAAGTTCTGCACCAGATTTATTTATACCATCTACAACACCAGATAATATTGTTTCACCAGTTTTTTGACCCTCTAATATTTCATTAAACATAGTGTTGAAAGGTCTAGCTATAACGTCGTATGCATTACTGTGACTAAAGTCTATGTATCTTAGTTCACCGTCATCAGTTCTAATTGGAATTAATGTAGAGTTTCTTGACCACTCAGGTACGAATTGTCTTAATGCGTCTATCTCATCTTGTGTAACATCGTATATAGCTTTTGCTCCTTCAACAACAATCTCTGGCACAGCCACCGTTGTAAATGCAAGTCCTGATATTCTTTTAAAACCTGTTGCATACATAGGATTATCGTTCTTAACTAATTGTCCTGTTGCAGCATCAATAACGTAAGGTGTTATGTTACTACCTCTTACTGGTTTAGAGTGTCGTAGTTCTTTTAAACCTTGTTCTGCAATATTTGTTGTCGTTCTCATAATCTCTGCAGGAAATGACATAAAGTTACCAATCGGTAATAATCTAGATGCTTTTACATAATTACCTACAAAGGCATAATTAGGTACTGTATTTTTTACAATGTTTGCAGCGTCTTGTTTTAATCCTTTTAATATTGCAGGGTCTGCTACATCAATACCTTGTTTTACTGCAGCTTGTTTTAGTCTATCTAATTCAACAACATAGTTTGTAATTTTCCATGTATCATCTTCTGCAACATACTTACCTTGAAAAAAGCTACCTAATTTTTTTAATTTACGCATAAATGGTGATAGTGTTGCATCCATGATTGCAACATTTGATCCACCGCCTGCATCTTTTAACAGATTAATTAAATCACCAATTTGAACTTGTGAATTTACAACACCAAGTTCTAACAGTTCTCTGTACGCTGCTTGTGCTTTCGCACTGCCAGGTCCTAGTTTTAATAACGCAGATGTATCAATACCTTCTGCAAAAGCGTTTGCTAATAGTTTAGGGTTTGTTAACCCTTCAAATAAAACACCATTAGCTCCAGCAAATGCACCAGCACTGAAGAAGTTACGTAAGTGTGTAGGTATAGATAAAACTGTTTTTGCTAGTTGTGATATTGCTTTTGGAAATAACATAAGATTTCTATAAAACCAACTCACAGCTTGTTCTGCAGGGTTAGCACCTTCTCTACCTCTAATGGCAGCGGTTAATCCAGATGCAACACCATTTAAATTTTTAATACCATCTGCTATTTCTTTTGTTGTGTATTTACCTTTAAGTGGATTTATAATCGTATTTGATCCAGGTAGTTTTTCAATAACGTCATCAACTTTAACTATTTGTATACCTGTAGTTGGTGAGTTTACTGCAGCTTTTGCTGCTTCCTCTGTGTTCCAAAAAAATCCTCTACCACCTGCTGCCTGTACCTCTGTGTTTTTTGCGGCTATATCATCAAAGTATGTTGCAGTTCTTGCTACAGATGAAAGGTTTGTCATGGCATTGAAGATAGAATATCTAGGATCTTCTATCTCACCAAACAACTGTCTAAATACTTTACTACCTTTACCTACAGCTTTTTCAAAACTTTTAGTTTTTACCATTCCTGTTTTATCTTGATAAGTAAAATCAGGCAGTGGTCCAGGTTTCTTTTTTAATTGTACTTGATTAATAACATCATCAACAGCAGCCTTCGCTTGTTCAAAGTATTCTGTGCCATCAGGATTAAAAGGTTTAGTTCTTGTATTGTCTGTTTTTGATAAATATCTTCTAAATAAATTTACGGCTCCTGCGTAAGCTTCTTCTGTTGGCTCTGTATTTCTAAAAAATTTTGCTAATCCTTTTGGTTTTTGTAATACTTTGTATGTATTACCCACCCAACCTTGTATTCTGTCTTTTAATATTTGTTGTAAATCTTTTTTACCCGCAGATATAGCACCTGGTGTATCAGCATTTCTTTCTAGTATTTGAATTAAATTAGTAAACTCGCCTCTTGCAGCGTTTACATTTGTTAATAGGTCTTGAGTGGCTTTTTCTTTTATACCAGCAGATGTTAGATAATTTACAAATTCATCTGTAACTTTTGGATCAATAACTTTTGTTAAGTCGCCATCAAACAATGCATCGTTAAGTTTTTTATATAGTTCTTTTTCTGCAGCTGCAGTGTTAGTGTCTAAAAATTTAGATAGCTTTGGTATCATAGCATCAGCTTCTTTTGTTATATTTTCTACAAGTTCTTTTGCTCTAAAACTATCTCTAGCTTTTAATCCTGCTTTTGCCATTTCAGAATCAAAAACTTCTTGTGGTAAATCTCCTCTAGGTCTAAAACCACTACCAATATATTTATCTAGCCATCTATCAAATACACTATTACTATATGCTAAATCTTTACCTCTTGTTGCTAATGCTTTTGCTGATTTTCCTACACCGTATACAAAAGGTGTAATAAACAAAGACTCTGTACCAAACTTAAATCTATTTGCTAATCGTCTAGCAGCTTCATCTTTACCTGTAGATTCATCTCTGTCTAGTGCCGTTGGTCCGTCAAAAAAATCACCAAAAGAACCTATGTTATCTACGTCTGCAACAAATGTTTCTCCTGTTGCACCACCAAATACACCAGCTGCAAATCTTTTATACCCTGCTCTTTTGTTTAATTTTTCTGCTTGCATCAAACCTTTCATCGCATTTGGCGATTTAAAGTTTGCATAGTTACCAGCTCGTTTTGCTTTTAATGCTTTATTTGCTAATTTAGTGCCAAGTTTAAATCCTGCGGTAGCAGGCACACCTATTTGAATCAAAGTCTCTGTAAGTTTACCCACAACTCTATCGTCAGCTATTTCTTCGAAAGGATTTATCTTATCAAAAAATTTTTCTACGTCTGCTACTACGTTAGAGTCTGCTCCAAGATCCACGAGTTCTGCACCAAGAGATACAACACCCTCTACAGTTTTAATCGCACCTGATACTAGGCCTGCACCTATGGACGTATACCAACTTGCGTCATTGTTTTTTTCTGGACCTTCAAGAGGGACAAATTCTGCCATTTATCCTCCTATATATCTACGTCTTGGCCTTCTTCAATGAGACTTCTTCTTTCAAGAAACTCTTCACGTTTCTTTTTTCTTATGTCCTCTAGACCTGGTTTTATACTTTCTATATATTCTCTTCTTTTATCTGTTTCTGTAGGCTCAGGGATTGTAGTGCCTTCTTGATCTTTTATGTTAGCAGGTCCTGTTGCGGCTATAAATTTATAGTTGCCTTGTTGATCTTTTACTAATTGTTTGAAACTAGCTGTGTAAACATCGTAGAATATTTTATTAAGTTTACCTTGTTTATCTAAATTTTTTCCTACCTGTCTAGCTATTTTTTGTTGTGATACATCTTGTTCTATTAGACCACCATATTGTGTGCCGTATGTTGTAGCAACAGTTGGTTGAATTGTAGTATAATACTCAGCAAAATTTTTAGCTAATGCAGGGTTTTCAAATTTGTCTAAACCTAATTTATATGCCATGTCATATTCTTTATTACCGCCTCTTGAAGCAGCTATTCTCTCTTGTGATTCTAATTTTTTCTCTAACAATTCTCTTTCAAAATCTTTTTCTCCTTCCAGAGCACCTCTAGCTTTCATTCTTTGATATGGTTCTTTTGCTGCAGTGGCTGCTGTTTGAAATATGTTACCTGTTGGTGGCGTTGATAATAAATTTAAACCAAACTCTGTTAAAAATGGACTAAGATTAGGAGAGTTAACAAGTATATCTCTAAATGATGGTTTTTCATTTGTTCTTTGTGTTGTTTGATTAGTAGGTTTAACATTAAAATCACCTTCTTGATATGTTGAATCAATATCTTCTGGCTTTGTACCTTGTTCGTATCTTTTTCTCATACCGTTCATGATACCTTCATTTTCGGTGCTACCACCTAATCTAAACATTGGTCTTTTTAATATTCTGTTTCTCATTATTAACCTTGAAAGGCTGCGTAACCTTTTCCTATATCTCCATAAATACCTGCTAATGTTGAACCAATACCAAGAGCTGTTTGCAATGGTGTTGGGTTAGGAGCTTGTGTAAACCTAGATCCAGCCGCAGGATATCCACTTATAATTTGTGCAATACCAGATCCAAATGTTCCTATTCTTTCGTAAGGTTCAAAAGCTGCTGCTCTATTTGCTTCTCTTTGTGCATCTAAAATAGCTTGGTTCTGTGCTTGTTGGATAGCGCCCACTGATCCTAACCTGCTAATATCTGTGCCTTCTAAACCTTGAACCAGATTAGCTAACCCAGTTTGAAAACCAGCGCCTCTCAATTGTTCTCCAGCTAAATTTTGTCTATTTACTAAATCTTGTTGTCTTCTCGCTACAGCGTCTTGAAACCCACCTTGTAGTAATTGAGCTTGTAATGCAGCTCTTTCTCTATCAGCACCTGCTCCAAATTCTGCTAATTGCACACCCGCTCTACCAGCACCTAATTGTCCTAATTGTGCTTGTTGTGATCTAATACTTTGTTCTTGTATTGCTCTTTGTCTATCAAAGTCAGCTAGTGTTGTGTCAATAACTTGTTGTTGAAACGGAGACATATAATCTTGAATAGATCCTGCCCCTGTGCCTGCACCTGTGCCTGTTAGTTGTTGCGCTGATGCAATACCTGTAGAAAAATCTTGTGCACCTGTTTGTGCTGCAGATAAAAAGGGTTGATAAGAGCCTATTCCTGCTTGTGCAAGAGTAGCTGCTTGTGCCTGTAGAGGATCTTGTGCAGCAACACTTGGTGCAAATTTAGACGTATCAATCGGTTGAGCCGTTAAGGCTGTCAGCTGTTCGCCGTAATCCGTTGCTAGATCTTCTATAAATTTTGGTGGTAATACTCGTTGTTCTGTTATTGCCATTAGACTACCTTATTCTCCAGTTGTTTCATTGTTTTATACATTAAATCTGCTCCTCTATCAACACTTCCTCCACCTGCTGCTCTTACCGCATCAGCTGTAAATACAAACTCATTCTTAGACAATCTAGCTGGCACATCATCTGCCTTCTCTTTAGCACCTATAGGCACAAATCCACCGCCTCTAAGGTCCATTTCATTGCCGCCTAAATTCATCATGCCTTCTTCTTGACTCATGATACCTCCTCCAGCTGCCTCATTTCTAGGTCCATATTTCTGTCTATCTAGATATTCTCTATATTCATCTTCCATATCTTCAAGCATTTTTTTCTTATTAAATTTTTTCTTACCTTGAAAGTATTCTTCTGGAGTCATAAATTTTTCTTTTTCCACTTCTTTAACTCCGTTTTCTTTAGTGCCGTTTTTAAATCCTACTCTACCACCTTTTTCATAGTCATAAGATAGAGCTGATTCTTCTGGCACTAAGAAAGGATATTTTTTAGCTAATTTACTTGTGTCTTTATCTCTATATGCCTGTTGCACTTCTGCTCTAATTTTAGCTACATCAATACCTGTTTGATCTGATATTCTACTTGATAGTGCTTCTATGTCTTGTTCTGGTTGTTTACTAGTTAATAGTCCACCTAATAATGAAGTACCTACTATGGCCGCTGTTACACCACCACCTGGTATAGAATCAAAAGAAGGCATACTAAAAGGTAAAAAACCTGCACCTGTAAGTTTACCAAACGGACCCAAACCAGTTGCATACGATCCTGCTGCAAACATTAATGCAGCTTTACCTAAATCTGATTTTAAAACTTTTTTAACACCACCTGTTACACCTTTTACAGCTCCTTTAACAGCATCTGCGACACCACCTAAAAATAACTCTTGTCTTGGTTGTAGTGATGCAAGCCCACCATTTGCAGCTCTTAATCTATAAGGTTCAGGTAAAATAAATCTTTGTACAAAATCACTTTGCTCCTCTACAATGTCTGTTGGTTTCTTTGGTATGATAGGCATAATTGGTTTTACAATTTGATTATCATCGTTGTCACCTTCACCTGGTGGAGGGCCTTTAAATTTTGCATTTGGATCTGAGAGACCTAAAATATCTGCTGTCTTTTTAACAGCAAATATTGGAGGTGCAAATGTAGCTAAAAATAAATCTGTTCCACTAAGACCACTACCAAAAATACCTGTTCGACTTGGAGTTTGTGTTGGTCTATTAAAATTTACATATGATAATGCTTTTAAATCCTCTTCATCACCAGGTGAAGTTGGCGGTGGTTGATTAATACTCATAGAAGCTTCCATTCTAGCTACATCGTCTTCTTGATCTTCTCCACTATAAGCTCCAGGTCCGTCAAAAGAACTACTAGTTGAACCGCTGCCTGGATTCGCTACATCTCCTGTATCTTCTTCATCTTCTGTAAAACTTGGAATACCCATGGATGTCATGATACCAGAACCACCAGCGTCTTTTAACATCTGTGCTTCTTTTGGATTTATGTATGCAAGAAACTCACCTTTAGGTGCCATCTTTTTAGCAGTGTCTAATGATACTCCACCGCCTTTTAAATTAACTCGACCACCTGTAGCCATAAGTTCATTATATCTCTCTATTCCAAGACCTGCTATTGCATCTTGTTCATTTTGAAATGTTCTACCATCTAAAGTAACACCTCCTCGAAAAGATCCAGGATCTTGTCCGGGCGGTATAAAATTATAAGTATCTATATCATCTTGTGTAATTGGTCTAGGAAATCCTGTTTGATCTATATCTTCTAATCTAAGACCACCTGGTGGAGGCAACGCAGCAGGTAATCCCATTGATTGAACTCCACTAATTACTTTAGAAGTTATTTCTGGTGATACACCTAATCTGTCACCAAAACGAAATATATCTTCATTTGTTATAGAGTCACCTCTTGCTAATAAATCTGAAGCTGCTGATCTAAATCTTTGATTAGCTAAACGTCTTTGTTCGTTAATAGCTTGGTTCTCCTCATAACTTTGATCCATGCCAATACTTCCTATACCTTGATCTGATATTCCTGCTATTCTAAATACATCTGAAATATTTTTAATTGGAGCAGGATCATCCAGTCTTAAAGGTCTACCTGTTTGTCTAAGAAATTCAGGTATACTTTGATCTCGCATTACATTACCTCTTTCATCCATCATAACGTTAGCTGCAAATTTTTCTGGCTGTTGCCGTCTTTCTTGTATGGTTTTTTGCACTATTGATGCAATTCTTCCAAGACCAGTTCTTTCTGGCTCTGCTGTTGGTGTAGTTTCTGTTGTTTCAATACCTAAAGGTGTTGTAGGAGAAGTTGTAGTAAAGCTGTTATAGTCGTCAGCTCTAAGTAATCCTCTAGATTCTAAGAAGTCTCTTGTGCTCATACCCATTATGTCAGGACCACTTCCTAATGAAGTGTAAACTCCTGTTGCAGGATCTACTATTTCATAACCGACGCTTGATTTATAAATAGGTGAACCACCAACACCAGTATAGACAATACTTCCTCCTGGAACATTTGGTCCTCCACCACCCATTCCTATACTTTCAACTGTAGGCGATTGATTATTTAATAATCTTAAAGCTTCTTCGTTTGCTTTTTTAGCTTCCTCGGATCTTTTTAATAAACCACCAATAAGGTAGCCCTGTCTTCTAGGTGCTCCACCTTCTGCTAGTAATTGTCGTGCTATTTTTGATCTAATGATTGCCATTTTTACACACTACTTGGTTTTTGGGAACAAATCAAGCGAAGGCATGATTACCTGTACATCTCTTCTTATCTCCGCTTCCGGCACGTTTTTAGCCTTCCATTCGTCCTCTGTTTTGTATACCTCACCTGTTTTTAGGTTAGATATCGTTGTTATTATCTTTTCTGGTTTTATCGTTTCCATTAAGTTACTACCTCTCTTGGTTCTATTTCTAATATAGAAGCTATCACATGCAACTCGTTTGCATCACTAGCTTGGACTTTCAAAGCTTCAGCTGCCTCTAGTACTAAAGGCTGTGTTAACAGCTCTGTTGTAGTATTTGAAGATATAGTCTTGCTTTTAAATAAGCTAAATATATTAGACGATGCGTCCACTAAAGTCACTGTTATGTTAGCTCCTGATCCTGCATCTTCAGATACTAAAATTGATTTAATTACAGCAGTTTTAAACGACGGCACTGTATATAGTGTTGTAAGGTTAGTAGTCGTTAGATCTGCTTTTTTATTTATAAAACTATTTGCCATTAATTTAAAAAGAAGTTTTGTGCTTCTACTTCATCCTTTAATTCTTGTTGATACGTTGTATTTAATTTTTGTATAATACCGTCTAAATCTCTAACTTGTGCATCAGCTACAGATTGTCTGTACTCTCTACTAGGTCTAGTTAATACTTGAATTATTTTTGCCATTATCTTCTACCATCCGCTTGTATGTCTAATCTAAACGTACCTAGTTTCCAATCTTGAGCTGTGCTTGTGTTTTCTATCTTGAGAGCAATAGCTCTGGCTCTAGCTCTTGTGTCAACTTTTTGAGTGCTTGATGTAACATCAAAAGGACCAAGTGATGATCCCGACGCTGTATCATTAGAATAATTTTTAAGATTTAAAGTAACTCTAGTTGAACCTGTCTGTGAAATAAAGTCCGGTATAAATCTTCTAATCTTCATTATAAACTCACCATCTCCCCTTAAATCAGGTATAGAAGAAGTTGTGCCTCTGGCCACCCTTTGTGTAATATCAAAATCTCCTGACGTAATATTTGCAGTAATAGCGGTTACTGTTCCACCTTTAACCTGATCAGTTCCTGTTTCGTGTTGATAGTATGTTGTGGTACCATCTGTATTACCTTGCACATAGGTAGATGAAGTAGCTGCCTCTACACCATCAGCATCATATTCCATAGCGTGTGGTTTACCAAAGACCGATGAATCGGCCCATGCCGTTCTTGATAATGTACCCACTGTCCATATAGGTCTTTCTCGTGTAGAGTCTTGATAGTTAAAACAAACCATTCTATTTACAACTGAAGAGTTTGCTGTTGGATAGAACCACATTACTTCACCAAAAAGATTATTTAAACCAGCGTTAATCATTTGGTTACCAGTATCTATATTAATATCGTCATAAACAAAATCTTCTACTAAACAAGACAGTGTTTCTAAACTACCGGCATATCTAAAAAAACCATTCTCTGAAAACCAATATGCTGCGCCATCAACCTCTACAGCTGCATTTCTACCTACAAGGCCACAGTTAGTTCCTGCTTGCACAAATGAAAACGTAAAAGGTTGACCGACAAAACGCATTAAGAATAATGCTGTGTCTGTGTAAACATAGATTGCATCTCTACCTCTTATGGCACCTATGACCCGTGATCCGTCAGCCAGTCTCTGTGTGCCAGCGTCGTTGGTTGCCGTAGGTGTATAAGTATTAATATCTTCTACTGCAGAGAACCTAATAAACATATCGTCTTTTGTAGTTTTATCACCGATGGTTGTCTCTGTTCCAAAAAATACTAAGTGTCTATCCGGTGTTGATACTAACATGTGTCTTGATGCTGTGGGTGCACCAGTTATAATTGTTGCTCTTGAATCTGTTGCATTTGTTGCTGCAGAGTTCCATTCAAAACATTCATTATCAGCAATTAAACAAATTGCTTTATCTCCAAAATTATCAATGGACCATGCACCAGGATCAACAACTAAATCTCCAGAAGCCGCTTCACCCCAAGCAACAAAGTTAGATGTATCTGTTACCGTGGCTCCAGAAGAGTGTGATGCCGCTGTTGTATTCCTTACACCTCTAGTTACACCCGTAAGTGTGTTTGTTGCAATACCTGTATAAGATATTTCTTCTGTTCCTATCTGTATAAAGTTTGTACCTGATGATGGAAATTGTGATGCATCGTTTAATGTTATAGTTGTTGTTGATGAATTTATATCTCCTGATAAAACAGTTGTAAAAGCTCCAACTTCTTGTCCACCCCAAGATCCAAGAGACCAACCAAAACCAGCTGACTGCACATCAGGTCCTACTCTAAAATAATGTTGAACTCTAATACCGCCTGACTCTGAAGCACCAGACCCTGTTTCAGCAGATGGCATTGTAATTGTAATTGTGTTTGATGAAGGAACCGTTGTGACCATAAATCTTATGTCATCAAAGTCTGACGCACCAAAGTTTGAGTTTGTAATAGATGAAAAATTATCTAATAATACTATATCACCTGCTTGTATATTGTGATCACCAGAAAAATTTATAGTTACTGATGTTTCTCCGTTAGTCGTGCTAAATGCATTTGTAAGAGTGTTTGTAGATTTAATTGGGTGTATGTCATAAAATACACCACCTGAATAAGCGTATAAAATTCTGTTAGATCCTATGATAGTGTATTTTCTACCCTCACTATTAGTGAACTGATGCATTTGTCTAACAGCACCTGTAATGTTATCAGCTCCTAATTGTTTCCAACCACCTATTTTTTCAGGGAATAAATATCTAAAACGAACATTATCACAGTCTATCCACTGTCCCTCGGCTGTTGTGGCTGTAACTTGTTTATTTATACCAGGTGCAAACCCTATCTTTTGTAGCATAGATCTCCAGATTATATTAGATTGCGTTGATGTTCAACGTTATTTGACTATTCCTAGCATAGGTCTTTTATCA
>FUFK010038961.1_pt1 | contig 18717 bp, 34 predicted proteins | sample 1021851 | NCBI WGS metagenome assembly FUFK01 (sample SAMEA51879418, study PRJEB19060) | metagenome
CGAGCTACTAAACAAGTACGATTAGGTGAATCAGGTATAACTGGTTTGTCAGTAGATGCAATTTTAGCTGATACAGAAATGCAAGCTGGCATGGCTAACCAAACAATTCAAAGAAACTTTACGAACACTGTAGCTGCTCTTAATGATGATAGAACAAGAGCTTATGCAACACTTGCAAATAGATATGCACAACAAGAACAGCCAGTTGGTGGTAACATCTTAGGTTCTCTCATATCTACTGGTGCATCAATAGCTGCTATTCCTGGAATAGGCGATGCACTAAAAATACCATCTGTAGGCAGCTCGGCAATCACAGGAAATTTAAGACCAAGTAATTTTGGAACACCAGGAATGAATTTTGGTGGTGGTAATCAAGTAATGGGGTTCGCATAGATGGCAAAAAATAAACCAGTTGGTAACTTAAAACAACCAGGACTACAACCTCAAGCAAGACCTATAGATGCTTTTGCTGGAAGAGGTACTCAACAAGCTGGCACAGGAGCTGGTCAGTTAGCAGAAGCTTTAGGTGTAGCTGCTGAAGTTGTTGAACAAAAAAGACAAGAAAAAGAAAAAGAAGATCTAGAAAAAATTGATTTCTATGTTAATGAGTTTAAAAAAGATGCAGAGCTTGGACTAGCTAGTAAGACACAAGTAGGAGAAATATTTCCTGATTTATCACCTAGAGTTAGAGCAAGAGTTGCCGAGGGATTAGGTGCTCAATATGCAGAGAAGTATTTTGATGAACAAATACAAAAAGTATTATCAGACGAAAACATAAAGTTTAATCCTGGTGCACGATCAGTATTCTTTAACGATTTAAGACAAGATATTTCACAACAAGTAGAGGGTAGAGAGTTTTTTGCTCAAGGAGCATTATCTACAATAGAGGGTCAGATCAGACAGTACAACTTACAGTTTAGATCAGAACAAGCAAAAAGAGATATACAGATACAAAATGATGATTTTAGAAGAAAAGTAGCTTTAGTAATAAGAGGTAACTTAACATCTGCTCAACCTACTTCATTAAAAGCAATAGATGATACTTGGGCAAAATCTTCATCTTTAGATGCTATATCAAGAAGAGATGGAATAGTTGAAACTGTTTTAGATGTAGCTGAAAGAATTGCAGATGAGACTGGTGACATTACACAAGCAGTAAAGGTGCTAGAGATGATACCAAAGGGAAACTATTTAACACCTGATCTTAAACAACAAGTCGCTGCTAAAGAACAATCTATAAAACAATCTATTTATACAATAGAAGCTGCTAAATTTCAAGCTGAAGAAAGAAAAAGAACTTTAAGAATAAGACAAGAACAACAAGATTTATATACCAAAAAAGAAAAAAACCCTAATCAAAGAATAAATCCCTTAGATTATGATCCTGCAAATAGAAATTTAATAGATTTTTTAAATACAGAAGACCCAGATGAAGTTGATGCTCAAACAAGTTTAATTAACAGTACAAGACTTGAAACACAAATAGTTGGTTCAACAATAACTGGCGATATACCACCCTCTCAAATATTAGAACAAATAAAAGATGCAGAAGATATTAATAAGCCAGAAAAAATAGCTTTAATGAAAAAGGTAGAATCACTTGCTAATGGTGCAAAAAACCTAAAAAACAATCCTGAATATGATAGGTATTTCAATGTTGTTACTAATTCTCATGTAGCACCTTTTACAGCTAGCCCTTTATATGAGTTGCTTCAACAAAGGGTAGACTTACAAAGTTGGGCACAACAATATTATGATGATGCTGTTGATGAGCTGTTGTTATTTGTTTATGAAAATAATGGAAAAGATTTTAACAATGTCAGTCCAAAAACTTTACGAGAACAAGTATATCAAAAAGCTTCTGTTGCAACAAAAACAGCACTAGAAAAAGATTTTGGTTTTATAAAAACATTAGATAATAGATCAGCAGATCAGAGAAATGTCTCAACTTTTGACATTCCAGCTCCTGATTTTGAGATACCGACACTATAATGGTTAGAAAATATACTGATCCTAGAAGTGGTAAGAATTATAATTTCAAGGATGAAGACCTTACTGTTCAGCAAATGCAGGAAAAGATTGATGCTTATGAGAAAACACAAGCTCCACAACAAGCTGAAATTCAACAACCTCCTAAACCTAGTTTTGATAAAATGTATCAAGACCCTGATACAGAAAACTCTACCAATGATGAGTTTTTAAAAAACGATCCTGACTTTATCGATGCTTCTAAAATAATATTTAGAATGAACCGAGGAAGAGACTTTAATGGCACTGACGAAGAAGCTGGTGAGTATGGACTTAAACAAATGGGATGGTTTAATTATAATCTTGGTGCTACAATGTTTAAAGCTAATTACATTAGAAGAGCTTCAGATGAACAAAAGAAAGCTTTCCTATATATGATGGATGCCTACGATGATTTAGGTTTATCTTTGTCTGGTACAAAAAGAGCTGTTACTTATATGGGTGCAGATTTAACTAATTGGTTAAGTGTAGGAACACTAGGCATCGGAGTTGGTGCTAAATTTGTTGCAAAAAAAGCAATGAAGCAAAAGATTAAAAAAGCACTTAAATCATCTGTTGGAACAGGTGTTATGATAGCAACTGAGATGGCAACTTTTGCAGCTTTAGAAAATGTATCAAGGCAAACAGTTGAAGTTGCTGGTGGTAAAAAAGAAAAGATAAGTGGAGGTGAAGTTGCTTTAGCTACAGCTATCGGAGGTGCTTTAGGTGGGGTTGGTTCTGTAGCAGTAAAGACAGTAAAAAACTTATTAGATGCAAAAAAGGCAGGTAAAGAATTACCATCAGAAAAAATAAAAGTAACTGATGAAGAAAAGAAACTTTTAGAAGAAGAAGCTATCCTTAGTTCTAACCCTATTGCAANTAATCTAAATGACATAGTAAGAAAGATTAAAGAATTAACAGATGGAGCACCTGTTGGTGTTAAAGAAGATGGGGTTCAAAGTAGAAGAGTTGTTAGTAAAATTGTTGAAGCTGTAACCAAAGATTTTGAAACATTAGGTTTAGATGAAGTAGATGAGTTACATAAGCTATTTGGAACTGAATTAAATGAAGCACAGAGTCAGTTGTTACAAAAATCATTAGCAGAAGCTAGAGACACTGTTAGTTCAAAACTAGTAAAAACATTTCAAATATTACAAAATACAACTGATGAAACATCAAGTAGAAATCTTATAGATCATTTTAAAAACTTAAAAACACTTGAGGATAAACTTGCTAAAGTTGATGATGATTTTAGACAATCATCAGGTAGAATATTAGGTCAACTACAAGATAGAATTTTTGCTGGTTCTTTGAGTAAAGTAAAAGCTGGGGATGTTATGCCTGATGATCCAACAGTAAAATTAACAAAGAAACAACAACAAAATCTAAACCAATTTATGGATGCTTATGTAAGACGATTACATAAAGCAAGAGTTAATCCTTTAATAAAATCTTTAAACAGACAAATTGATTCAGAGTTTGAAAGTGGGAATTACACAAAAGTCGTAGAGCTTAAAGAAAAGCTTAGAGAAGTAGAAGAGGAACTTATACAAAAATCATTTGAAGCTGATGGTTTACCTAAGAAAGTTTACAACGATATCATACAACCAGTAAATAGATTAGTGTCAGAACTTATGATTAGTAATGCACTAAGTACAACATCATTAACAGTTAATGGTATACCATCATTTTACAGAACTGCATTGAATCCTTTGTTAGAATTTTTTGGTAGAGGTGATTATAGTATAGCTGCTATTAAAGGTGTAACAGCTCAATATGGTGCATTAAAAGAAGCTGCTGGAGCAGGGTTTAAAGCTTTTCGAGCAGCATTAAAATATGAAAAAGCTTTTCTTACTGATACTTATGATAAGTTTATGGAGTTTGGTGGAAAGAATTTACCCTCTATTCCTAAAAGGTTTGGTGCAGGTTTAATAAGAACTTTTCCTAGACTTCTATTAGCAACTGATGCTTTCTTTGAGCAGACAACTTACAGAGGTTACATAGCTGGTCAAGCTGCTGAAGAGTTTACTGAAAAGGCTCTAAATGATAGAAAGCTTGGTATAAAGTATGTTAAAAGTAAAAAGTTTAAAGAAGACCTTAAGAGTCACATAAAAAAGACAATAGATGAATCTTTGGAATTTAAAAAGACTGCTATTGATGCTCTTATAAGAGATGGAAAAAACAGAGGTTTGTCTGGTAAAAAACTAGAAATATTTGTAAAAAGAGCAATAGATAAAAATAAAGAGGGAATGAAGACTGGACTAGATACTGAGGGTTTAGATTTTACAAAAGACTTTTTATTTAAAAGAGAATTTTCTGGAAAAGGTGTTGTTAGTAGAACTGCAANAAGATACGAAAATTTTGTAGCTGGGCATCCTATATTTAAAGTTGTNGGACAGTTATTCTTTAGAACTCCAATAAGAGTTATGGAAGTTGGTGTTAGGATGACACCTGGGGTTCAGTTTTTAGCTCCTAAATATCTAGCTGACTTGCAAGGTAAAAATGGAATCAGAAGACAAGCAAGAGCTAATGGTGAAGCATTGTTTGGATATAGTGTTGTAGCTGCTGCTATGTCTTTATATATAACTGGAAATGCAACTGGTAGTATTACTGCTACAAATCATAGGCTAAGAAGACAGTCAGAAGAGTATGGTGATTTACCTCCCTACACAATTAGAATTGGTGATCAAGAAATAAATTATAGAAATTTAGATCCTATATCTACTCCACTAAAAATACTATTTAATAGTTTTGATTATTTAACTAACCTTGAGATGAGAAGAGAACAAGGTGAATTTGTTAATGCATCAGTATATAAAGAAACTTTACAGTATATACAAACTGCATGGTTCGCTATAGTAAATACAATAAGAGATGCAAATTTATTTGGTGGTATTGATCAACTGTTAAAACTTACAGATGAAATAGATGACACTAGTAAAGATAAAGAATATGATGTAATGGAATGGTTTACATCAAAAGTAAGATTGCTTATACCAAAAACAGCTCAAAATGTTGCTTACCAATTTGATGATCAACTTAAAGATCCCCAAACCTTAGAACAGTATGCTATGTCCATGTTTAAATCTGGAACGATTGCTAACTCATATACACCTTTAGGAAGACCAAGAAAAATACACAATCCATTTATGTCTAAATTTGTTGGACTAAATGTAATGGACACTAAGATAAGAAAAGAAGCTGTAACGAAAGAAGAGTTATATGCAGAAAGATATTTAATAGCTGCTGGTCAGGCTACTGGTACAAATTTTATACCACAAGTAACTCATAGGTTCTTACCAGGAATACAACTTAATATAACTAAAACAGCCGATGGTAAAGAAACTCTTATGGATCGATATATGAGAAAAACAAGAGAGCTTAGACTCGTTGAAGTTGTTAATGCTTATGCAAGAGCTGGACTTCCTTTTGGTACTCAAGATGTAGCTAAAAGAGGAGCTGGGTTTACAAAAGTTAAGGCTGCTATTCAAAGAATTAGAGACCAAGCTATGCTTCTTACAATAATAGAAGAGGGTAAGACAGAGCAAAACAAAGATTTATTTGATAAGTTTATTAACAAAGAGGTTTCTAAATCACTTGCAAAAGCTGGTATGAATGAAGTGCCAGCTATCTTAAACATACTTAAACAACAACAACAATAAGGAAAAACTATGGCTTTTGCTTTAAATCGTTATACTGGCGATAACAGTACCACTACATTCAGTGTACCTTTTAGTTACCGATCAACTGATGATGTTGTCGTAAAGGTAGCTGGGGTTACACAAACAATTACAACTCATTACAGTTTTCCCACTTCTAATCAAATACAGTTTGTTACAGCTCCAGCTCAAGATGCAATAGTTGAGATAAGAAGAGCTACAAGTCAATCTACAAGACTCGTTGATTATGCTGCTGGTTCTGTCTTTAAGGAATCAGATTTAGACAACGATAGTATTCAAGCTTTTAATATGGCTCAAGAGTCTATTGATATTGCTAGTGATGCTTTAACAAAAGACAGCACCGATCAATTTGATGCAACAAGTAGAAGAATCAAAAATGTTACTGATCCAACAGCAGCTCAAGATGCAGCTACTAAAAACTATGTGGACTCTAGTGGAGCTAGTGTAACAGTAGGAACAGTAACGACAAACACTCTGAGTGCTGGTAGTAGTGCTACAGTTGCTATTACAAACTCAGGAACGACTCAAGCTGCTACTTTAAATTTCACACTTGGCATTCCAGTTGGTAACACTGGTGCACAAGGAAGTGCAGGTGTCAATGGTGAAACTTCACTTGCTGATGCTACAGCATTGGCTATTGCTTTAGGTTAAAGGAGAAAACATGGCAAACACATTTAAAATAAAAACTAAAGCTGCTGTATCGAACAGCTCTTTAGATACAATTTACACTGTACCCAGTGCAACGACTACGATTGTTTTAGGGATGTCTTTATGTAACATCACAGGTAATGCAATCACAGCAGATGTGCAACTGGTTTCAGATACATCTGATACAGAAACAAATGCTAATATCTTTTTGTTAAAATCAGTAAGTATCCCAGCAAATACAACATTAGAAGTCTTTGGTGGTCAAAAGTTAGTATTACAAACAACCGATGTGGTTAAAGCTCAAGCATCAGCAGGATCTGCTTTAGACATGTCAGTATCAATCATGGAGCAAACATAGAATGCCTTATCTGGGGTCAGCACCAACAACATCGTTTCAGACACTAGCTAAACAAGATTTTACTACAAGTGCAACATCGTCTTATACGTTATCTAATTCAGTAACAAGTGCTAACGACATAGCTTTATTTATAAACAATGTAAGACAAGAACCAACTTTTGCTTATAGTGTATCTGGTACTGCATTAACACTTACAGCCGCAACTACAAGTTCAGATGATATGTATTGTGTATATTTAGGTAGAGCAGTAGGTACAATAAATCCTGCTAGTGGTAGTGTAGGATTAGGAGAGTTATCAGCTACAGGAACAAAAGATGCTACAACATTTTTACGAGGTGATAATACTTTTGCAACCCCAAGTATTTCTGGTGCTTATGAAAGTGCATTGTTACATGTAGAAGATCAAAAAACATCAGGTACTACTGGAGGTCAATCATCTGGAACAAATGTTTTATTTGCTAGAGATTTAAATACAGTTGTTACTAATGAAATTACAGGAGCATCTCTTAGTAGTAATCAAATTACTTTACCTAGTGGTAGTTATTATATTCATGCAGAATCACCATATGCAAAAACAAATATTGTAAAAGCATATTTATATAATGTTACTGATTCTAGTAAAGAAATTATAGGTACTAGTGAATATAATAATCAAGGTGTTTTTAGTCAAAATAAAGCTACTGTCGTAGGAAGATTTACAATCTCAGCACAAAAAGTTTTTGAACTTCAAATGTTTGTGGGAGCATCTAATAGTCAAAATTTAGGTGTTGCTTCTAGCATTTCAAGTGAAGTTGAAAAATATACAGTAGTTAAAATATGGAAGGTAGCATAATGCCATTAAGTAAAATATTATCAGATTCGTTAGCAAGTGGTGTAGGACAAGGAGCTTATGAAACAGCATTGTTTCATGTAAGGCAAGAAGAAAGCAGTGGTGGTGGAAGTGGTAGTATGTCTACAAGTGCTTGGAATACAAGAACTCTTAATACAGTAATGACAAATGAAATAACAAATGCATCTTTAAGCTCAAATCAAATAACTTTNCCAAGTGGTACTTATTATATTTATGCCTATGGATTGGGATATGCTTGTCAAAAACATCAAACAAAATTATATAACACTACAGATTCTTCCGATGTATTACTAGGTAATAGTGGTCAGGCACACCAAACTTATGGTCAAAATACACATAGTATTGTAAGTGGTCGTTTTACCATATCAGCTCAAAAAGTTTTTGAACTACAATCAAAATCATCAGTTGCTAAATCAAATAATGGAATGGGTGTTCATGCAGGACTCGGAACAGAAGTTTACACAGATGCAAATATATGGAAAATAGCATAATGTTAACAATAAAAAAGAAAGGAGAGTAACATGGCTTGGGTAAAAATAGTTGATAATGTAGTTACACAGAAACAACCTTACCAAGAAGATGGCTTTGAGGAAGTTTCTGATAATGTAGTATGTGGTCAAATAAAGCAAAGTGATGGCTCTTTTGCTAATCCAACTCCACCAGAGTTGACATATGCAGAGAAGCGAGAACGAGAATATCCACCAATTCCAGATCAGTTAGATATGCAGTATCACGATACTGTTAATAATACAACTACTTGGAAAGATGCGATTAAAGCTATTAAAGATAAATATCCAAAGGATGGTGAGTAGTGCCTTACATTGGTAAACAACCAGAAATCGGAGCATACAAAAAGCTAGATTCTATTACAGCAGTTAATGGTCAAGCAGCTTATACTCTACAGTATAACTCTGCTAACTATAATGCTGCTTCAGCGAATCATCTCATAGTGAGTCTAAATGGGGTGATACAGGCTCCACAAGATTCATATAGTGTTTCTGGCAGTACCCTTACTTTTGCATCTAATCTCAGCACAGGCGATTCGATAGATTTTATTCTAGCTTTAGGCGATGTTTTGTCTGTGGGGGTGCCGAGCGACAATACCATTACGAATGACAAGTTAGCTACTGCACCGACTATAATTAGTAAAGGAGATGGTGGTAGTATAGATGGAGCCATACAATTAAACTGCTCTCAAAATACTCATGGAGTAAAGATTAAATCACCTCCGCATTCGGCAGGTCAGTCATATACATTAGTCTTGCCAAGTACAGCACCTAGTGCAGACAAAGCATTAATTACTGATGGTAGTGGTAATTTATCTTTTGGTAGTGCTGGTAGTGGATATGTTCATTTAAGTGGTACAACACATACAGCAACAGCACTTTTAGATTTTACTACAAGTGATGTTATAGACCTTTCAAAATATAGAAAATATATGCTAAGAATTGCTGGTGTAAAAGCAGATACAGGGTCATCAGGTTCATTAAATATGCAAGTATTTCATAGTGGTAGTATACAAACAGGTAGTGTATACAAGTATAGTTATCTTAGGCACAGATTAAGTTCTTCAAGTACCTCTGGTGGTGGTAGCACAGGTAGCACTTCAATAATAATTAATCCATCAAATTATTCAGGTTCAGCAACAGGAATGGAACATAATGGAGAAGTTTTTGTAGATTTTACACCTTATTATTTTACAATGAATTCATTAACTTCAAGTTATCATAATACAAGTTTAAATGCTTTGACAACAAATATGTCTACAGGTATATATTCTGGGAATAGCTCACAAAATGTAACAGGGTTTAGAATACTTATGAGTTCAAATAACATTAAAGGTCGTATTGATTTATTTGGTTTGACTAATAGTTTAGGTGATAATGGAGATTGGTAGGTAAATATGGCAATAATTAGAGCAAACAATAATACACTTAGTTCAGTAACTGCATTGCCAAGTGGTATAGGAGGTAAAGTATTAAGTCATAAAATTACACAGATTACAGCAAACTCTACGAGATCAAGTGCAACTTCATTTGCAGATGATTTAGACTTTGGTAGTTTTACACCATCAAGTTCAAATAGTATTGTTCTTATACAAGGAGTAGCAAATTTTGACTCTGGAATAAATACATATACATATTATAAATGGATAGTAGATGGTTCTGATTTTTTATCAACAACAGGAACAACTCCAATTCATACACACGGATTTTACAATACAGGTGCAATGAACAATATATGTTATATGCCTTCAACGATATTTACAAGTGTAACGAACTCTGATGGATCAGCTATACCTGTAAAATGTCAAGGAAAAACTTCATCAGGTACATTGTCTATTAACAGATGTAACAATGCTAGTAATGTAGGTTCACCTAGTACAGTTATTTGGACAGAAATAGCAACATAAAGAAAGGAGGTAAATATGTCAATTTATAAAACTAAAATGGTTAATGGTGTTGAAGTTGAATTAACTGCTGATGAAATTAAAGAACTTGAAGCTAGAGATAAAAAGTGGGAAGAAGGTACTTTTGACAGACTTATGGCTAGTATTCGTGAAGAAAGAACAGGTCTTTTAGCTGAATGTGATTGGATGGGTATGTCAGATGTTACNATGNCTGNTGATTGGAAAACNTATAGACAANNNTTAAGAGATATAACNAAAGGTGTTGATACAGTTGATAAAGCNAAAGCTGTNACNATGCCAGATAAACCAGAGTAATGAAGAATGACAGATAAGAATATTCAAGATGTAGCAGCAGAGATGGAAGCTCATGAAAGAGAATGTCAGGTATATAGATTAACCACACAGAGAAGTTTAGATAATTTAGAAAGTCGTATTAAGAGATTGGAGTTGTTAATTATGGCATCAACAATGACAATCTTAGGTTCAGTATTTTTATTGTTATCCAAAGGGTTATGACCCAGTGCTTGATCCTATAAGTTTGGCAACAAGTGCATTTGCTGCCATAAAGTCTGGTGTAGAAATCGGAAAAAGTCTCAATGATGTAAGCCATCACATCATTAAATTTGTTAAGCAAATGACTGTGGTTGAAGAAGAGCATAAAAAGAAAAAGAGTAGTTGGTTTACCTCTTCTAATGAAGAAGCTTTAGATACATACTTCAAGCTTAAAAAAGTACATGACATGGAGAATCAACTAAGAGAACTCTTTATGTGGTATGGTGCTCCTAATGCTTGGAGCGAGTTTATAGCAATTAGAAGTGACATAAGAAAAAAGAAACAAAAAGAAAAAGAAAGAAAAGCAAAAGAACGAGCAGAGTTAATTAAGATAGCATCTTATATTGGTGTTGGAATCTTAGTTGTGGCTGCTATCGTTGTGTTTGTTTTGAATTATAAAATGTTAACATCCAAATAGGAGAACTATATGATTTTTGGAGCAGTAGCTGGTTTACTTGGTGATGTAGTCAAAGGATATTTTGAGACTAAAAAACAAAAGGCCAAACAAAAATTATTACAGGTACAAGCAGAAACAAAGATTATGGAGAAGAAAGTCACTGGTGAAATTGAGTGGGATATAGAAGCCCAGAAAAATGCAGACAGCTCATGGAAAGATGAGTGGCTCACCATTATTTTCACGATCCCCCTTATAATGCTTTTGCTAGGGCAAGAAGAAAGAGTACATGCTTTCTTTCAAGCTTTAGAGACAGCTCCACCTTTTTATCAGTATTTGTTAGGTGTAATTGTAGCTGCCAGCTTTGGATTCAGAGGAGCTTCTAAGTTTCTTAAGAAGTAGAACAATGTTCTTCAGCATTAAATACTGGTGGTATGGCTATCTGTATGACATGGGTAAAAAACTATCTATGCTTGGATGGCACAAACAAAAAGGTTTATTAGAAATTAAAAGGAGAAAAGAATGGCTAAAAAGGATCAAGAAATCCTAAGTGAAATGCACTTAGCACTAACAGAAGATCTTCTTAACAGAATTAAATCTGGTGAAGCCAAGGCGAGTGAACTTAATGTAGCTCGACAGTTTCTTAAAGATAACGATATTACAGCAATACCAACAGATGACTCAGCTATTAAACAGTTAGTAGAAGAGTTACCTTTTGATGAGGATGGAGATGCTCTTCATTAATGTTAGGTATTTTAATTGAAGCGACTGCTTCTATTGCTGCTGTAATATCTGTATGGAGTTATGGCAATCACTCTAAGCATGCACCTTATATCGGACTTATTAGTCAATGCTTTTGGTGGACATTTGCTATCTACTTCAACATGAAATTCATTATGTTATTAAATGCTTTTATGACATTTACTCACATAAGGAACATATTCAAATACAAACAACTAACTAAGGAGAAATAATATGCCAGGACATTATGGAAAAAAGAAACCAATGAAGAAAACTAAGAAAAAGAAGATGAAGTAATCATGGCAAAACTTTGTGCAAAAGGTAAAGCTGCTGCTAGACGAAAGTTTAAAGTCTATCCAAGTGCTTATGCAAATATGTATGCATCTGGTGTGTGTAGTGGCAGAATAAAACCAAGTGGCAAAAAGAAAACAAAGACAAGGAAAAAAAGATGACTTGTTCTAAACACAAACGAAAAAAGAAGAAGAAGAAATGAGCTTACGAAAGTGGGTTAAAGAAAGATGGGTTGATATTGGAGCACCCAAAAAAAATGGTAAGTACCAACCTTGTGGTAGAAAAAAAGGAGATGGTAGAGCTTATCCTAAATGTGTTCCAATATCCAAAGCCAGAAGTATGACCTCGGCACAAAAGAGAAGTGCTGTCAAAAGAAAAAGATCAAAAGCTCAAGGTGTAGGTGGTAAACCTACAAACGTAAAAACATTTGCTAGAAGAAAGAAAAAGAAATGACAAAAAAACTATCCCCAAAACAAAAAAAGATTGCTAGAGTTGCACCTCCAAGAAATAAAATTACTGGTGCTGACTTTAAAAAACTAAAAAAGAAAAAAAGAAAGGTCTAGAATAGCCTGAGATTCACATTTGCAACCCTATTAATAGTAACAGTCATTATTTTAGATAATAGCTCTCCACGAGCCTTATATCGCCAAATAGGAACAATGGATGCCAAAAAAGAAGAAATCAGTCAAATTATCAGTCGGTAGAGGAGAAAAACTCTCTACAAAGAAAGGTGCAGGGTTAACAGCTAAAGGAAGAGCTAAATATAACCGAGCAACTGGTAGCAATCTAAAAGCACCAGCACCTAATCCTAAGACTAAAAAAGATAAAGCCAGAAAGAAAAGTTTTTGTGCTCGTATGAGAGGTATAGTTAAAAGATCTAAAAACTCAGAAAGAGCTAGAGCTTCACTAAGACGATGGAAGTGTTAGGCAAGCTAAAAGACTTTAAAAACTTTTTGTACGTCTGTTGGAAACATCTTAACTTACCACATCCAACACCAGTCCAGTATGACATGGCTGATTACATACAAGATGCAACACTTCGCAGACTTGTAGTTCAAGCTTTTAGAGGAGCTGGTAANTCTTGGATAACATCGGCATTTGTATGCCACCAACTCCTACTTGACCCTCAGAAAAACATATTGGTCGTATCAGCATCTAAGACAAGAGCTGATGACTTCTCTACGTTTACTCTGAGACTAATCCACGAGATTCCTATACTTGCTCATCTTAAACCTAAAGATGGACAAAGAATGTCTAAGATCAGCTTTGATGTTGGTACAGCACAAGCAAGTCATGCACCCTCAGTTAAATCTATGGGTATCACTGGCCAGCTAACTGGATCACGAGCTGATATCATTATTGCAGACGATATCGAGTCTGCTAACAATTCNCAAACACAACTCATGCGAGACAAACTCTCAGAGACAGTCAAAGAGTTTGAATCTATTGTCAAACCAGGTGGTCGTATATTATTCCTCGGTACACCTCAAACTGAAATGTCAGTGTACAATCAGTTAGACGAGAGAGGTTACAAGACTCGTATCTGGTGTGCTCGTTATCCTGATGATAAACAAAAGGTAGCNTACAGTCACAAACTAGCACCTATCATTAGTGAGTCTGATGGAGAANCAGGTAGTCCTACTGATCCTAAACGATTCGATAAAGACGATCTGTTAGAACGTGAGTTATCGTATGGTAAATCAGGGTTTGCCTTACAGTTTATGCTTGATGTATCTCTATCAGATGCNAACAAGTATCCTCTCAAGATTAATGACCTTATGGTTCTCTCAGGAGTACACACCTGGGAAGAAGCACCAGTCAGCCTAAAGTGGGCATCAGGTGTAGACCAATTAGATGCCTGTAAGATGCTGCCTAACTTAGGACTAAAAGGTGACTACTGGGTAGCTCCCATGCACATAGCAGATGACTATGCCGAGTGGGAGGGATCAGTAATGGCCATCGATCCTGCTGGTAGAGGTAAAGATGAAACTGGTTATGCTGTAGTAAAAATGCTACATGGTAACCTATACCTAACAGCATCTGGTGGATTACTAAATGGTTATTCTACTGATAGCCTTAGAAAGCTCTCAGAGGTCGCTAGAGAGCAAAATGTCAACCAGATGATAGTTGAGTCGAACTTTGGTGATGGTATGTTCTCACAGCTCTTAAAACCAGTTCTAGCTAGTATCTATCCTTGTACAATAGAAGAAGTTAGACATAGTACACAAAAAGAGAAAAGAATCATAGATACACTAGAACCAGTATTCAATAGTCATAAACTCATAGTAGACGAGAAGATTATTAAGGATGACTTTGAGTCAACACAAGATCTTAAGTATAAGTTGTTCTATCAGATAACACGATTAACAAGAGATAGAGGTGCACTCATCCATGATGATAGACTAGAAGCTCTATCTATGGCAGTTAACTACTGGACTGAAATAATGGATAGAGATGCAGAAGATGCTGTAAGTGAACATAAAGAAAACCTACTAAGAGAAGAACTAGATAGGTTTATGGAACACAATATAGGGAGACAAAGACAAAACCATAACTGGATCAATAGGTAAAAATCTATGTGCTACTGGTTATAGATAGGGTCAAGGAAAGAGATACTATAAGAGTAACTATAAGTCAGACTATAAGTCTATATTATAAGAGTAATTATAGGAGTAGTAATAAGAGTAACACTATTAGTATACTTAGGGTTAACTATTAGTTAACTAGAAGAGTAACTATAAGTGTACCTATCCACTCCTGCATACACCTTTTTATTTTGGTACAAAAATATGAGGGGGATACACGCATAGTACGGTCGTAGATTTCCCCATTGCGATTGTTGTTGCAGTCAATTTTTATAGGGTATAGTGGCACTTAAAATGNCATTAGTTATGGNCTAACAAANAGNTTTGTTATAGTTGCAANNGATTATNTATTTATTGCTACAATTATANNAATGANATCNAGGCATTTAGTTTTTTNTNNTGGCTGTTNGTGTTTTATGGGGTCTATTTTTTTTTCTTTTTTTATTTTTTTACTTGACAACGTAATTTAAATGTATTATTAATTATAATGTAACATTAAAAAAGGAGTAACTACAATGAAATTAAATACACAAATAAAAGAACAAAGATATACAAAAGACTTCAATGAAATTAACATTGAGTTAAATGTATCTAGATACTCTGAAGAGCATTCTGATGATAGAGTTAGAATAAATTTTAGGGGTGAGTATAATTCAGAGAATGATTTTAGTATCAATGAAAAGGATAAAATAGCTAAGGCTTTATTTGAATTGTTAGAAATATAGTAATTAAATGGTCAAGGGGTTGCACCATAAGTCAACCCCAAATTTAAAGGAGTAACTAACAATGAGTAAATTTTTTAACAATCCAACAGTTCTACTAGGCATAAGCCTTTTTTGTTTCTTTATGGCTTTAACAAGTGCCATTATATTTTTACTAGTTGATTCACCTACTCTAATGCCAGAAGCATTTCTTGGTTATACAATTGGAGGTATTGCCTTTTTTGCAATGGGTATGCTTAAGGGGTTAGAGTAATGGCAACTAAACATAAACAAAAAATTGATAAATCAAGAAGAGATAATCCATTAATGGACTATTTTTTAAATACTCATTTTGATGAAGTTGCCACTAAAAAAGAAAAAGACTTTGTCAAAAACTATTTTGAAATAATTAGGAGTAACTAACAATGACAACTAAAAGTAAACCTAATATTGAAACTTTATGCTTAGATCCTAAAAGCCATTACACTAACGTCAATACAATTTTATGTATATATGACGATTTAAACAGTAAAGGCAAAAAGGAAGCTAAAAAGATAATAAGGGAAACTGTAAGTAATTTAGAACTTGCATTTCTTAAGCTTAGTAAAGGTAAATATAGAGTGGAGGTAATGAAGTAATGGCTAGATTTATACTTGATGTAAATTCAATTGAAATAGAAAAGGTTTTAGACGTTGTTAATCTTTTTTTTGAAAGTTCATCTATAACTTGTATCGATAGAACAAACACTGCTCAATTTCATGAGCAAACACATAAAAATAAGTTAACAATTAAACAAATTAGAAACTTTAATAATAACCTAGATAAATAAAATTAAGGAGTAACTGACGATGACAAATTACGAAAGAGAAAGAAAACTTTTATTAATGATTAACGATAGACCAGAAATGGTCACTGAACTATTAACTAAAAAATATGGCTATACACTAAGCCAATTACAACTTAGGAGAAATAACAATATAAGTTTAAATGGCACTGATGAGAAATAATAATTTTGAAAAGGGGAGATCGTTAAGGTCTCTCCTTATGTCATTAACTAAAAAAAAGGAGTAACATTATAATGAGTAAAAAATATCACATTGACTTTACAAGTTTGGTAGTTAACCAAAGAACTTATGAGAAACTAAACTTAGATAGTTTTGGACACCCAAACGCCAAAGAGTTTTTAAAAGAGCTAATTGACCAAAGTGTTATTGCAATTGTTAATACAGATGAAGCAGATGAACTTGATGATCTGACTTATCCGTTTTTAATTAGGAATGCTGCAAACAGATACTTAGGAGATGATTGATGACTAAAAAATATAAAATATATAAAAGAACGGTCCACGATGATAGGGGAGTCGATGTAAGCTTCGGCACTGAGGAAGATCTTAAGTATTGGAAAGAAGAAGAGGAGGAATGGATTGATCAGGACTTCGGTGTTGGTGATGATACTATTGAAGAGTTAAAAATAACATCAACTGATCCTAACATCGGTAAAATACTAAGTGTTATTAACGACAACATATAAGGGAGGTGAATGATGACTAAAAAATATAAAATATATAAAAGAACGGTCCATGAAGATGGAGGAGTAGCAGTAACTTTTGGCACTCAAGAAGATGTCAAAAATTGGAAAGAGGAAGAACAAGAATGGATCGAAGAAGATTTGTCTTGTGATGAAGATTCTATCGAAGAATTAGAACTATCCTCAACTGACCCAAACATCGGCAACATATTAAAACTAATTAACGATGGATTGGCAAAAGCGGAGAGAAGACTAACAAACAATCTTAGTGATTAACAAAAAAAAGAGCTAGGCGAGTAACTAATTCTCCTAGCTCTAAGGAGGTTATAACATAATACTTATGAGAAACAAAATAATATTAATACTTATGAGAAATAAAAAGGAGTAACTAATGCAACACGATAGAAACGAATTAATTAAAAGCTTGTCTTCAGTTTGGGATGTCTTGTATATGGCAAGAGAGGACTGTATTTCTGAGGGTAATGCTAGCAATGATGAACAATGGTGTGAGGTAAGATATGCTATGGATAAAATACATAAAGCATTAAATATTAAACATAATGAAATTTTTAATGCTATCATGCCAGAGGATGTGTGAGGTGAGTAAACTTAAAATGAAGCCAGAAGACTACATCCCATTGTATGGTGAATTAGCTGATGCGATGCTAAATAGACACGTCAGGTATGTATACAATGATACTGCTTATGAGAAGCAAGAAAATGGTGATGTAACAGTCAAAGAAAAATACGAAGATCTATATTGTGAATGTGTGGATGAGGTTGAAGAAATATTATCGCAACACATAGAAAGAGATGATGGAGAAACTAATAAGAAACAAAACGATGAGCAAGAGGATGACCAAGTATACTGGTGCTGACTCTGACACAAGAATCATTAGCTGCCAAAAGGCATATGATGATAACTTAATACTGGCGAGAAATTATTCAGTGTTAGGTTTAAACATGGTTGCTGATAAACATTATTTAGAAGCAGTCAAATATAAACAATTACTAGAAAAGGGTATTTACTATGATGCTCTTTTCTAGTAGAACTTTAGTAGAACACTATAATGAGGAGATTACAAAAATGTTTATGTACTTTAATTTATATTTCTGGTTTTTTTATGTAGAATTTAATGTAAAAAATTCAAATTTGTTTTTTATAGAAAAAAATAGTACTAGAGAGTATATTGTAGGTATACATAAAATGAGGTGTGTCATTACACCCAGAGGAGTAATAAATGACTACAAACAAAGCAAGACAGAATAAAAGCTTTGCTAAACTTGATGACATCTATCAGTGTTTTCAAGAATACGACACAGAAATGTTAGTTCAGACTATGAGAACTTTCCTAAATGTCGCTATGGCAAATAAGCCTATATCTATGCAGAAACTAGTTGTTAACTTAAACATGCCACAATCAACACTGTCTAGAAATGTTGCAACTTTATCTGCAATAAATAGACACAGAGAAAGAGGTCACGAACTAGTGGAGTCTTTTGAAGACCCTACTGATAGAAGAAACAAATTAGTAAAGCTATCACACAAAGGGGAGAGGTTAGCTACTCGTATACACGAGAAGATGGAGGTGTGATGAAATTGGTAAACATGCTGGATTCAAAATCCAGTGAACTTCGGTTCTTGTGGGTTCAAGTCCCACCACCTCTACCATGTGATACTAGTTTTATAGAGAGGAGCATTTGTGGGAGTAATATTTAGAGGAAACAAGTGGATTGCTGATTGTTTTCTTGGTAAAGATCACAAGCCGCAAAGAATAAGACCAGTGTTTGCAACACAAAGTGAAGCTAAGTTATTTTATGCTGAAGTGATGCATGCACTAGAAAAGGGTTTACCTATACCGACTGGTAAAAAGGTAAAATCTATATACACTTTAGAGAACTTATTTTCTGACGTACATAAACGATTTTATGAGCATGAGAAAAAACTCAACACTTTATCTAAGATGAAACTT
>FUFK010040576.1_pt1 | contig 18713 bp, 16 predicted proteins | sample 1021851 | NCBI WGS metagenome assembly FUFK01 (sample SAMEA51879418, study PRJEB19060) | metagenome
TAATGAAAAAGCTTGAAGTTAACTCTAAAACTGATTTATTTATTTTGGCAAGAAGTCATATCAGACAACCCTATTAAGCTTTGCTGATAAAAGTTTTTTTAGCCTGTAATAGCTCATAACCTCCTCAAGTACTTTGTTTGTTTCATTATTACTATTATCTTGAAGCTCATGGATTTTTTTATCGATTAAATATCTTCTCATATTTAATATTGTTTCATTTACTAGCTGACTCAACTCACTTCCTATTTTTTTAACATATATATTCTTTTTTTCCCAATCATGAAGCTGATACTTTTCGTCATTTATAAGAATGTCCGAAACTATTTTACTTGAATTAGGTTCAAGATCATTTATGAAACCATCTATTGAAATTAAATTTTGATTATGAAAACTATTAATTAGCTTGTTATATATTTCCTTAAATGGACCATGGGTGAATTCTATCTCATCTTGCTGAAGATCAAGATAAATCTTTTCATAAACTTTAGATCTAATTTCTTTTCTACTTTCAACTATATCTCCTTTTTCATTTTTATTTAGAAAGATATCTTCAAAGACTATTTCCTCAACTCCATATTTTAATAGAATGCTAATAATCTGCCTCTCTAATTGATAAATATAACCACTCTTGTCTTCCTTTTTTTGAGATTCAATTTTTACAATATTTTTAGAATATTGACGACTTTTAGTTTTTTGTAGTTTTTTCCCAACCTTAATATTTGAGAAAGACCTGAATAGCGATGACTCTTCTATAGATAAAACTGAGGAAAGCTTTTTTATATATACCTCTTGTTTAAGAAGATCTGGAATTAGAGAAATTGATTTAAGAATACTTTTAATAAGATCAACTTTTTTGTCTTCATCTTTTTCAAATTCATTATTAACGCTTATTATAAAATCAATTAGATCCTTTGATTGCTCATCAATATATTCAATCATTTTATCATGTTTATATTTTTTAACAAAACTGTCAGGATCTTCACCATCTGGAAATTGACATATCTTTACATTAAGTCCTTCCTCAAGAATCATATCAATACTCCTCATTGATGCTGATAGGCCGGCTTGATCTCCATCAAAAAGAATAATAATATTTGATGTAAGTCTTTTAATAAGAATTATTTGATCTTTAGTTAGAGAAGTTCCTGATGTTGCTAAAACATTTTTAATTCCATGTTCATGTAATTGCACTACATCCATGTACCCTTCTACCAAGAAACAGACATCATTTTTAACGATAAATTGTTTAGACTCGTATATACCATAAAGGATTTTACTTTTGTTATAAATTTTACTCTCTGGAGAGTTTATATATTTTGCAATTTTTTTATTTGAATCAATAATTCTTCCACCAAAACCAATTACCCTCCCTGAGATGCTCTTTATTGGAAACATAATTCTACCCCTAAACCTATCTATATGATTATTTTCATTTGATATTACTAGACCTGTCTCGATAAGATAATCGGTAGAGAAACCCTTTTCAGAAGCATATTTATAAAAACTGTTTTTTTTATCTGGGCTAAAACCAATATTAAAGTTTATAACAGTTGAATCTGAAAGTCCTCTTTCTTTAAGATAATTTTTAACATCAACTTCTTTTAATACAACATTTTGAAAATATTCTTGAGCAAAAGAATTAATAATAAATAAAGATTCTCTTTTATTCCTTTCTTCAGAATTTTCATATTTATCAGTTATCTCTATTATTTCTATGTTATATTTATTGGCTAAATATCTAATTGATTCGGGATAATTAAATTGTTCATGCTCCATCAAAAAGGCAATTACATTTCCTCCTTTACCAGAGCTGAAATCTTTCCATATCTGTTTTGATGGGGAGACAATAAAGCTTGGTGTTTTCTCATTTGTGAAAGGGCTTAAACCCTTAAAGTTTGCACCAGTTTTTTTTAGAGCAATAAAATCAGATATTACTTCCTCAACTCTTGCAAATTCAAAAACTTTGTCAATGGTCTCTTTACTTATCAAAATAATTAATTTAGTATTAATATAATAAATTAATACTTTCGGTCAATGATATAATCTAATAAGATTTTAAGTGATTGTTTAGACTCATTATCTGGAAAACTTTCAAGAATTTTTAGTGCCTTGTTCTTGTAATTTAACATTACATTTTTTGCATAATCAAATCCATNATTATCTTTTATAAATTGATAAACTTTATTTTTTTCCCTAATAGTAAGTTTTTTTCTTTTCAGAATGGATTTTATTAATCTTTTTTCACCATGAATATCTTTTTTTATGGAGTAAATAAGTGGAAGTGTAATCTTTTGATTCTTTAATTCATATTTTGTTGGTTTTCCAATTCTTTTTTGTGAGTAATCAAAAAGGTCATCCTTAATTTGAAAAATAATACCTAAGAATAACCCAAAGTCTTCAACACTTTTAGATTTTTTATTACCGGACGAAATTAGTCCAAGCGAACAACAACAAGAAAATAAAGAAGCTGTTTTTTTTGAAATCAATAAAATATATTCTTCCTCTGTTATTTTTAAACTTCTTGACTTTTGAATTTGGAAAAGCTCACCCTCCGAAATTTCTTTTACTGCCGTTGATATTTCATCTAATAAATCGTAATCTTTATTTTTTGTTGAGAGCAGTAAAGCTTTAGATAAAAAAAAGTCTCCAACAAGTACTGAAATCTTATTTTTCCATAAAGCATTAATAGTAAGGAACCTCCTCCTAATATTACTATCATCAACAATATCGTCATGAACCAATGATGCAGTATGAATTAGCTCAACCAAATTTGCAGCTCTATATGTTTTTGATGGAATTTTACCTTTTGCAAACATTTTAGAAAAAAGTATTACNAGAATGGGTCTAATTTGTTTACCTTTTCTTTTAAGAATATATTTTAGCACTAAATCAAGGAGCGTTATTTTTGAAGAAACAGAATTAAAAAACTGTCTTTCAAAAGATTTTAACTCTTCAGATATAGGACTTTTTATTTTTTTTGAAATTTTCAAAATCTAATCTTAGATGATCATCATAGCATCTCCATAAGAGAAGAAGTTATATTTTTTCTTAATTGCTTCTTTATATGCTTTAAATACAAAATCAACTCCACCAAAAGCTGATACCATCATTATTAAAGTTGATTTTGGTGTATGGAAATTAGTAACCATTGAATTAGCAATTGAGAAATCATATGGAGGATATATAAATTTGTGTGTCCATCCAGAATATGGGTTGAGAGTACCAAACGAGGAAACTGAACTTTCTAGACCCCTCATTACAGTTGTTCCAATCGCACAAATTCTCTTNTTGTTTTTNAGAGCATTATTAATANCTTCAGCAGTTTTTTCATCTATTTTTAACTCTTCACTATCCATTTTATGCTTTGATAGGTCTTCTACTTCGACAGGGCTAAACGTACCAAGNCCGATATGAAGAGTAATCTCAGGCAACAATACTCCTTTAATTTCTAATTTTTTTAATAAATGTTTAGAAAAATGTAAACCGGCAGTTGGAGCAGCTACAGCTCCTTCATTTTTAGCATAAATGGTTTGAAATCTATCTTTATCATTCTCTTCAACTGGTCTAGTAATATACTTTGGAAGAGGAGTTTCTCCTAATTCTTGTAATTTATTTCTAAATTCATCGTATGAACCATCAAACAGAAATCTTAAAGTTCTACCTCTAGATGTTGTATTATCAATAACTTCTGCAACTAAACTTTCATCTTCACCAAAATAAAGTTTATTTCCAATTCTAATTTTTCTAGCCGGGTCGACGAGAACGTCCCAAAGCCTTTGATCTTTATTTAATTCTCTTAAAAGAAATACTTCAATTCTTGCACCAGTTTTTTCTTTGTTTCCATATAATCTTGCAGGAAAAACTTTAGTATTATTAAGTACAATTACATCTCCTTCCTCAAAATAATCAATTATATCTTTAAAAATTAGATGCTCAATAGTTTGTTCTTTTCTATTTAGCAGCATTAGCTTACTCTCATCTCTTTCATTTGATGGATGTTGAGCTAAAAGCTTATTAGGTAGTTTATAATCAAAATGTGATAATTTCATAGAATTAAATTAGGTTCGCAAATATACTGCTCAGAGATACCGAAAGTCAAGTATTTATCTATTTATTTTTGAAATTTTAAAACCAAGTTTTTCTAAATCATCCCAAAAGCATACATATGATTTTGATACTACCTGTGGATCATTGATTTTAATTGGCATTAAAACAGATAATGGAGTAAAAGACATTGCCATTCTATGATCATGATATGTATCTATTTCAACATTAGATTTAAGAACTGAACTATTCTTGAGATGCAAGGAATTTTCAGTTACATGTATACTATCAACTCCAAATTTTTCAATTTCAGATTTCAATGCTTCAAGTCTATCAGTTTCCTTTATTTTGAGTGTGTGAAGACCAAATAGATCACAATCAATCCCAAGGCCTAAACAAGTCACAGCAATAGTTTGAGCAAGATCAGGATTATTGGTAAGGTCTAATGATATATTTTTTTTAATTTTTTTATCAGTTTTAGTTAATTTAATTTGATTAGCAATAAATTCTGTTTTGACTCCAAAGTTTTCATATATATCCACTAGATTAGAGTCTCCTTGGATACTATTTTTATAGAAAGTCTTTAAAGTTAGGTCTGATAAGTCTGATAAAGCTACCATACTATAAAAATAGGATGCAGAACTCCAATCTGACTCAACTACTTGGATGGGTATTTTTTTACTTGTTATTGGATCAATTATTATCTTTTTTGATTCTAGCTGAACTTTACCTCCTATTCTCTCTATTATTTTTCTTGTCATTTGAACATATGGAAGTGAGGTTATTTCTGTGGTAAGGTTTATAACTAAACCATTTTGAAGTGAAACTCCAAGCATCATAAGAGATGAAATATATTGAGAGCTTACATTTGCAGGGAGTTTTACCTGTTTTTTAGTTATTAATTTACCATTAATCTTAATTGGGGGATAACCTTCATTACCCAGATATGATATTTCACTTCCCAAATCTNTTAATGCATCAACTAAAATTGAAATAGGTCTTTCTCTCATCCTTTTTGANCCGGTTAAAATAACCGAACAGTCTTCAATTGATGAAAAATATGATGTTAAAAATCTCATTGCCGTACCAGCATGACTAATATCAACTTTTTCACTATTCGATTTAATTGCAGAAATTAAAACTTTTGTATCATCAGAATCAGACAGATTATCTATCTTAAAATTAGTGGTAAAACTTCTGAGGGTCAATAGTCTATTTGACTCACTTTTTGATCCACTTATATTTAGAACTCCTTGAATGGATTTTAAATTCTTTGAAATTTCAAACACTATTTAAGTTTATTATTTGATTTATGTCTTTCTTTGTCTCTTTCTGTTTTTTTCGAGAGATTATTTTTAAATGATTTTTCTAGATCAATCCCTGTCTGATTTGCAAGACAGATAAGAACAAATAATACATCTGATAATTCATCACCTAGATCATCTACATTATCATTTTCTTTTAAACTTTGTTCACCATACTTTCTAGCAATAATCCTGGCAACTTCTCCAACTTCTTCTGATAATATAGCCATGTTAGTAAGTTCGTTAAAATATCTAACACCATGTTCTTTTATCCATTCATCTACTAATTTCTGTGCATCTTTAATATCCATAGTTCAATTTTTTTGATTTAGTTTGTTCCATAATTCCTCTTTAAGTTCATTTATACCAAAAGTACTTACAGAAGATATTATATTATACTGTATATCTTTAAATTCTTTTTCTAAAATTCCTTTAAATTCTTCCAATAGTTCTTGGTCCATTAGGTCTGCCTTACTAAAGGCTATTATAAAATCTTTATCAGCCAATTGTGAATTATATTTTATGAGTTCTTTTTGAAGAATCACAAAGTCCATCTTTATATTTTTTGTATCTACAGGTATAACATATAGAAGTATAGAGTTTCTTTCAATATGTCTAAGAAAATAATGACCTAAGCCTCTACCTTCACTTGCTCCTTCAATTATCCCAGGTATATCTGCCATTACAAATGATCTATAATCTGACATTGCAACAATTCCTAGGTTGGGTTTTAATGTTGTAAATTCGTAATCTGCTATTTTAGGCTTCGCATCAGATAAAACAGATAATAGTGTTGACTTTCCAGCATTAGGGTATCCAACTAATCCAACATCTGCCAGAACTTTAAGCTCTAAAATTATTTTTAATTCCTTACCAGGAAGTCCGCTTTGAGAATATCTAGGAGTCTGATTAGTTGGACTCTTAAAATGAGAGTTGCCACGTCCTCCTTTTCCACCTTTTAAAAGAATTAAATCAGAGGATTCATCATTGATTTCGCAGATAATATTTTCAGTTTCTAATTCCTTGACAACAGTTCCTAGTGGAACATTTATAATAATATCTTCTCCATTACTTCCAGATTTTCTTGATCCACTTCCATCACCTCCATTTCCTGCTTTAAAATGTTTTTTATACCGAAAACTTTGAAGAGTCCATAAGTTACTATTTCCTTTTATAATAATATTACCACCGTTACCACCATCACCTCCATCTGGACCTCCTTTTGGGACAAACTTTTCCCTTCTCAGGTGAGTAGAACCTTTCCCACCCTTACCTGAATTTAATGTAAGCTTAACGTAATCAACAAAATTATCGACTATCATGAGAGATTAGATTAAACTATCAACAAGATTGAATAATCTTGAAGTAATATCTTCAACGCTTCCGTGACCATTAACTGAGTAGAACTTTGACTGTTTTTGATAAAAATTAATTAGCACAGATGTCTTATTATTATACTCGTTAAATCTATTTTTAATTTTTTGAATATCCTGATCATCAGATCTATTCGTAGTCTTTCCTCGATCCAACAACCTTGTTATTAGCTCATCTTCATCTACTTCAAGAGCAATTGTTGCATTTATTTTTTGGTTAACTGATTCAAGAAAAATATCTAAGGATTCAGCTTGATTAAGTGTTCTAGGAAAACCATCAAAAATAAAGCCTTTAACACCCTTATTTTCTGTAACTTCATTTTCAAGCATTTTTATAGTAACAATATCTGGGACAAGATCTCCGTTATCAAGAAATGACTTTGCCTCAATACCAAGATCAGTTTCATTTAAAATATTTTTTCTAAATAGATCACCTGTGGATATATGATATAAGTCATATTTATCTTTTAAAAAATTTGCCTGGGTTCCTTTTCCGGATCCTGGTTTGCCAAAAATTACAACATTAAACATAAGGACAAAGATATTTAAAATGTTTGGGATTCTTTATTGTGATTAAATGAATGCTTATTTTTGAAATATGTTTAAGGAAAATAGAATAATTGGAATACTTGGAGGGGGTCAGCTAGGAAAAATGGTTCTTGATGTTGCTAACAAATGGGGACTTAAAGTATATGTCCTAGATTCCAGTGAGAAATGTCCATCAAGTAAACTTTGCTCAAGATTTTTTCAAGGTGACTTAATGGACTTTGATACAGTTATCGATTTTGGTAAGATGGTTGATATATTAACAATTGAAATAGAGAATGTTAATGTTGAGGCATTAAAATTTCTTGAATCTAACGGATTAGAGGTTTTACCTCAATCTAAAGTTATTGAAATAATTCAAGACAAATCTAGACAGAAACAATTCTATAGTAATAATCAAATTCCAACTTCATCCTATAAAATTTTAAAAGGGATAGGTGAGTTAAAAGATAATATAAGCAAAGGTGAAATTTCATTTCCTTTTATTTGGAAAGCTTCAAGAATGGGATATGATGGATATGGAGTCAATAAAATTTCTAATAATAAAGATTTAGAAAAAATAGATGATTGTCCTTGTATAGTAGAGGAGTTAATTTCAATAAAAAAGGAACTTTCTGTAATGGTTGCATCTCGAAAATCCGGAGAACTAATAAATTACCCGGTAGTTGAAATGGAGTTCAATAGTGACTCTAATCAAGTTGAGTATATATTATCACCTGCAAAAATTAATTTCGAGATTAAATCAAATGCAGAGCAGCTTGCTGTAGCGGTTGCAAAAAAACTAAAAATTGTAGGAATATTAGCTGTTGAAATGTTTTTAACTTCTGAAGATGAGATTCTTGTGAATGAGGTTGCCCCAAGACCACATAATAGTTATCATTTTTCAATAGAGGGATCGTATACAAGTCAATTTGAACAACTTTTAAGATCAATTCTTGATATGCCTTTAGGAAGTACAAAGATTATTGAAACTGCTGTAATGGTAAATTTAGTAGGTGAAAAAGGATCTAAAGGTCCTGTTATTTATAAAAATTTTGATCAAATTATTGGGCTTGAAGGTGTTAATCCACATATTTACGGTAAATTTGAAACTAGATTCAATAGAAAAATGGGTCATGTAACCGTGATTAATCAAAATATTGATAAAGCAAAAGAATTAGCAAAAGAAATAAAAGAAACAATTATTATTACATCAAAAAAATGAGTCAAGTAGCAATTATAATGGGTAGTAAGTCAGATTTTCAAATAATGAGTGAAGCTATCGAAATTCTCAAATCATTTAATATAAATACAGAATATGATATAGTTTCAGCTCATAGAACACCTAATAAAATGGTTGAGTATGCTTCTAATGCTGAAAAAAAAGGTATAAAAGTTATTATTGCTGGAGCAGGAGGAGCAGCTCACCTCCCTGGAATGGTAGCTTCAATTACAAGCTTACCTGTTATAGGAGTTCCAATAAAATCAAGAAACTCAATCGATGGTTGGGACTCAATTTTATCTATACTTCAAATGCCAGGAGGAGTTCCAGTAGCAACCGTAGCTTTAAACGGTTCAAAAAATGCAGGTATTCTTGCTGCTCAAATTATTGGATCCTTTGATACTGAGGTTTCTGATAAAGTTAAAGCTTACAAAAAAGATTTAGAAAATAAGGTTATTGAAAGCAGTAAAGATTTAAAGAAGAATAGCTAATCTTTAATCCAGTCCTTATATCCCTTTTTATAATGATATATAATCTTAAAGCCTAAAGATTTCATTACGTGGCTAGCCTTTGAACTTCTATTACCTGACATGCAATATATGATATAAGGTTTTTCTTTATCTAGCTTATTTAAATTATCTATAAACTCCTTCTTTTGAAAATCAATGTTGAAAGAGGATATTATTTTACCATCCTCAAACTCCTCTTCAGTCCTAAGATCAATTACCATTACTTTATCATCGATTAGATTATTTACTTGATCTTTATCAATATCTTGAATAATAGGAGATTGAAGAAAAACTAATAGTATATAATAAAAAAGTTTTAACATTTAATGAACATTATTATTATTATTTTCAATAATACATATTTTTGCTAAAAACTTTCGATGTTTAAAGAAAATTTTACTCGAAGACATATAGGCCCAAATTCTTCTGATTTAAATAAAATTCTTAGTACAATAGGCGTTAATTCTGTTGAACAACTTCTTAAGCAGACTATTCCAGAAAAGATTAGATTAAAAAAAGACTTGAATATACCTGAAGGTATTTCTGAAATGGAATTTTTAAAAGAGATAAAAAAATTATCATCTTTGAATCAGAAGTTTAAAACTTACATTGGACTTGGTTATTATGACACATTTACCCCTTCTGTCATTCAAAGAAATATTTTGGAAAATCCTGGTTGGTACACGGCTTACACCCCTTATCAAGCTGAAATTGCTCAGGGTAGACTTGAGGCTTTATTGAATTTCCAAACAATGATTTGCGATATTACCAAAATGGAGATAGCTAACGCCTCACTTTTGGATGAAGGCACATCTGCTTCTGAAGCAATGATAATGATGTATAATAATAGATCAAAAGATCAAAAATCAACAAATCAAAATAAATTTTATGTTGACTCTAACATATTCCCACAAACTTTAGCTGTACTGTCAACAAGAGCTAAGCCACTTAATATTGAATTAGTAGTAGGTGATTTAAAAGAATTAAATGAAAATGAGTTTTTTGGATGTATTATTCAATATCCTGGAAAGGATGGAAAACTGGAGGAAATAGATAATTTATTAGAATCTATAAATAATGAAAATCTTAAAGTAATAATTGCTGTTGATTTAATGTCAATGGTCTTAATTGAACCTCCTAATAATGATAAAATTGATGTTGTTGTAGGAACAACTCAAAGATTTGGAATACCTCTTGGTTATGGAGGTCCTCATGCTGCTTTTTTTGCAACAAAAGAAAAATACAAAAGAAATATACCTGGAAGAATTATTGGCGTAACCAAGGACCTAGATGGTGATTATTCGCTTAGGATGGCTCTTCAAACTCGTGAACAACATATTAAAAGAGACAGAGCAACATCAAATATTTGTACTGCACAAGTTCTATTAGCAGTAATGGCTGGAATGTATGCAGTCTATCATGGTCCAAAGGGCCTAAAAGAAATTTCAAAATCAATTCACCTTAAGGCTGTTTATCTAAAAACAAGTTTAAAGTCTATTGGAATTCAAATTAAATATTCTAAATTCTTTGACACAGTAACTGTTTTATGTGAATCAAAAAAAATAAAAGAATTAGCAGTTATAAAAAAGATTAACTTTTGCTATCTCTCAGATGATGAAATATCGATTTCTGTAAATGAAAAAACTAACTTAAAAGATCTAACAGAGATTATTTCAGTTTTTGAGGACTATGCAAAAAAAGAATCAAATATTAAAGAATTTCCAACAGATATTGAAATTATTAATGAAAGAAAATCTATCATTTTATCTCACCCAGTTTTCAATTCATATCACTCTGAGACTTCATTAATGAGATATATAAAATCTTTAGAGAACAAGGATCTATCTTTAACTCAATCTATGATCTCACTTGGATCTTGCACTATGAAGCTTAATTCAGCTTCAGAAATGATCCCATTAAGTTGGACGGAGTGGAATAGCATACATCCATTCGTTCCTGTTGATCAAGCAAAAGGATATCATGAGGTAATAAATAGATTAGAAGGATACCTTTCAGAAATTACAGGTTTTGCTGCAACTTCTTTACAACCAAATTCTGGTGCTCAAGGAGAATACACTGGATTAATGGTAATTAAATCTTATTTAGATAAAAGAGGTGATTGTCACAGAAACATATGTTTAATTCCTTCTTCTGCACATGGAACTAATCCTGCATCAGCAATTATGGCTGGATTTAAAGTAGTAGTTATTAATACTGATGAGAGAGGAAATATTGATTTTGAAGATCTTGAAACTAAAGTAAACGATCATAAAGATAACCTTGCTGCATTGATGATTACTTATCCATCTACTCATGGAGTATTTGAATCTGAGATTCAATCAATTAATGACTTGATTCATCAAAATGGTGGTCAGGTATACATGGATGGTGCCAACATGAACGCACAGGTTGGCTTAACAAGTCCAAAAATAATTGGTGCTGATGTTTGTCATTTGAATCTACATAAAACTTTCTCAATTCCTCATGGAGGGGGTGGTCCAGGTGTTGGGCCAATTTGTGTGGCAGAACATCTTAAGGAATTTCTTCCATCTAATCCATTAATTAAGACAGGTGGAGATGATTCACTTGAGGCAATTTCATCAGCTCCTTGGGGGTCTGCACTTGTTTGTATTATATCATACGGATATATAAGGATGTTAGGTAGAGAGGGTATTAGAAAATCCACTGAAATTGCGATTGTGAATGCAAACTATTTGAAGACTAAACTTGAGAAAAATTATAAAATACTATACAGTGGAGAAAATGGAAGATCAGCACATGAATTTATTATAGATTGTAGAGATTTCAAAAAATATAATATTGAAGTTGTAGATATTGCTAAAAGACTAATAGATTATGGATTTCATGCTCCAACAGTTTCTTTTCCAGTTCCTGGTACTATGATGATTGAACCCACTGAAAGTGAAAATTTAAATGAATTAGATAAATTTTGTGAAGCTCTTAATTCAATTTATAATGAGATTATTTCTGGTGATGATTCTAAAAGAGAGATGCTTAGGAATTCACCCCATACATTAAAGATGTTGACTTCCACTGACTGGCCATATAGTTACAGTAGAGAAGACGCCTCATTCCCCAAAAGCTATTTAAAAACTAATAAATTTTGGCCATCAGTTAGGAGAGTAGATGAAGCTTATGGTGACAGGAATTTAATTTGTAGCTGCCCTCCTATAGAGACTTATCAATAATTTAAGTAATTTTATAAAATGAACTACAGAATAACTGGTACAGGAAGCTGCACACCAGATATCACAAAGAAAAATTCAGATTTTCTTCAGAATAAATTCCTNGATAGAGATGGTAGTGATATTCAAAGTTCAAATCCAGAAATAATTGAAAAGTTTATGTCTATTACTGGTATTACTGAGCGAAGGTATGCCTCTGATGAAATAAATTGCTCAGACTTGGCGACAGATGCTGCACGAAGTGCAATTTTTGATTCAAAAATTGATCAAGAAACATTAGACTACATTATAGTTGCTCATAATGCAGGAGATATTTCATGTAATAGTGGGCAAGTAGATACACTTCCTTCAATTGCTTCAAAAGTAAAAGCAAAACTTAAAATTAAAAATCCAGATTGTGTAGCATATGATATTATATGTGGTTGTCCAGGTTGGGTGGAAGGGATGATTCAAGCAAAATCTTTTATTAACTCCGGAATGGCAAGTAAATGTTTAATAATTGGTTGTGACACTCTCTCAAGAATTCTAGACAAAAACGACAGAGACTCAATGATATACGCAGATGGATCTGGTGCTACCATATTAGAAAAAGACACTTCTTATGATGGGGGAATATTATCTCATAAATCTGCTACTTTCACCTATGAGGGTGAAAATGATTTTATATTCTATGGCTCATCATATGATAAAGACTTAAGAGAAAGTTACGATCAGAAGTTTATTAAAATGCAGGGTAGAAAAGTATATGAATTTGCACTTACGAATGTTCCAATAGCCATGAAATCATGTTTTGATGANTCTAAATGTAATATTGACGATCTTAAAAAAATATTTATTCATCAAGCTAATAAAAAAATGGATGAAGCAATTATTAAGAGATTTTANAGNCTCTATAAAANNACTCCNCCNNANAATGTTCTTCCAATGAACATAGAAGAATTTGGAAACAGTTCNGTNGCTACAATTCCAACTCTTTTTGATATAGTTAAAAGNAACAACTATGGAGGACATGTCTTAAATAAAGGAGATATAATAATGTTTGCAAGTGTAGGAGCAGGTATGAATATAAATGCTATAACCTATAAGATTTAATCATAATGAAACTTTTTTTTCATATAGGTAGGTATTTTTTAATGATTAAATACACNTTTACAAAATTTACTAAGTGGAATGTTTTAAAAAAATTAATTGTTCAAGAGATTGATGATCTCATTATTGGCTCAATTTGGATTGTAGCNTTNATGTCTTTTTTAGTGGGAGGCGTTGTTGCAATTCAGACTGCTCTTAATATCGAGAGTCCTTTTCTACCAGGAAATCTTATTGGATTTGCAACAAGACAATCAGTAATTTTAGAATTTGCTCCAACTCTAATTTCTATAATTATGGCAGGAAAGGTTGGATCTTTTATTACATCTAGCATTGGAACTATGAGAGTTACAGAGCAAATAGATGCTCTGGAGGTAATGGGAGTTAATTCATTTAATTATCTAATTTTCCCTAAAATTATTTCTTTAATGTTATATCCATTTTTAATTACTTTAGCGATGTTTCTTGGAATATTAGGTGGTTACGTGGCCAGTGTTTACGCAGGATTTTCTACAAGTTTTGATTTTATTCAAGGAATTCAATTAGATTTTAAAGTNTTTCANGTAATATATGCATATATAAAGACAACATTATTTGCATTTATTTTAGCTACAATTCCNTCTTATCATGGATTCTTTATGAAAGGTGGTGCANTNGAAGTGGGTAAAGCAAGTAATATATCTTTTGTTTGGACNAGTATCGTAATTATCATAATTAACTTTGTTGTAACTCAACTTTTATTAGCNTAATGATTAAAGTAGAAGAAATATCAAAATCATTTGATGGNNTTGAAATNTTNAAAGAAATTTCAACTGTTTTTGATAAGGGAAANACTAATCTAATAATTGGTCAGAGTGGATCAGGAAAAACTGTTTTAATGAAATGTCTCCTAGGACTCCTTGAGGTTGANAGAGGAAATATTTATTTTGATAATGAAAANTTTGATAAAGAGAATATATCAGCATTAGCTCACTTAAGGAAAGAAGTTGGAACTGTTTTCCAGGGAAGTGCTTTATTTGATTCGATGACGGTATTAGAGAATATTATTTTTCCAATGAAAATGTTTTCAAATAAAACTGATGAAGAAATGTTATTGAGAGCTCAAGAAGTAATTAATAGAGTTGACTTAAAAGATGCTGATAATAAATATCCTTCTGAAATATCTGGTGGAATGAAAAAAAGGGTTGCAATAGGAAGAGCTATTGTTTTAAATCCAAAGTATCTTTTTTGTGACGAGCCAAATTCCGGACTTGATCCAAAGACAGCTATAATAATTGACAATTTAATTCAAGAGATAACAATCGAGTATAATATTACAACTGTTATAAATACCCATGACATGAATTCAGTTATGGAGATTGGGGATAAAATTATTTTTTTAGTTCAAGGAGAAAAAGTCTGGGAAGGAAATAATAGAGAAATTCTAAAGACCAATAACAAACTAGTTAACGACTTTGTCTATTCCTCTGAGTTACTAAGAAAGGTTGGAAAATTAGGGAGTTGAGTTTGAAACAGATATAAGTTTTCCATTAAATAATTTTCCACCATTTAAAGCAAAATCCAATATATAACTTGCTATTTCACTAGGATTTGTTTGTGCAACATATTCAGGAAAAGCCGCTTTAAGCATCTTTGTTTGAACTGCACCTAGAGCAAGAACATTAAAAGAAGGGCCATTTGGAAATTCTTCTGCTAATACTTCAGTTAAAGCAATAACTGCAGCNTTGCTNCTTGAGTANACNGATAGACCNGGAAATTTTTTTGANCCATTTACNCCTCCAATACTACTNATGTTNATAACATGGCCTGACTTATTAATTATTGGCAAAAGCAATCTTGTAATTTGAGCTAAACCAAAAACATTTACATCATATGTTTGCTTAAAAGATTCATATGAAGTTTTATCAAAAGTTTCATTTTTGAGATGACCTGCATTATTGACTAAAAAGTCAATTTTAATTTTTTTACTTTTCAAATCCTCAGCTAAATTATTTAATTGATCATTATCTGTTATATCAACTGAATAACAATCAATCCCTTTAATATTTTCGAGAGGCTTGGAATTTCTTGATACAGATATAACTTTATATTTAAGCTTAAGAGCTTGAACACATATTTCATATCCTATGCCAGAGCTTGTTCCGGATACAAGTATAGTTTTCATTAAATTAGAATTGAGACTGGATTTTCAATATAATCTTTCAAAGTTTTTAGAAACAATGAACCAGTAGCACCATCAACTGTTCTATGATCACATGCTAATGTTAACTTCATAGTATTTCCAATGACTATCTCTGAATTTTTTACTATTGGTTTTTGAATTATTGCACCAATGGAAAGTATCGCAGAATTAGGTTGATTAATTATTGATGTAAAACTTTCTATACCAAACATTCCAAGGTTAGAAATAGTAAATGTACTTCCTTCAATTTCTGATGGATTTAATTTTTTGTTTTTTGCTCTTTCTGCAAAATCTCTTATTTCTGAATTAATCTCAGGAAGATCTTTAGAGTTTGCAAACTTAACAACAGGAACTACTAGGCCATCCTCAACAGCAACAGCAACACCAAGATGAACGTGCTCACTGAATAAAATTTTGTCATCATACCATCTGGAATTAACTTTTGGATGCTTAGCAAGAGAAAGTGCAACAGCCTTAGATATGATATCGTTAAATGAGATTTTTATATTTTGAGTATTTATAAATTGTTGCCTAAATGATATCATGTTATCCATTTCCAGCTCAATGTTTAAATAGTAATGAGGTGCTGAAAATTTTGAATCAGATAATCTCTTTGCAATAGCTTTTCTCATAGTATTGTTAGGAATCTCATATGATGATTCTTTAACATGTGGCTTTGGTTGAGCAAAATGAGTGTAGTTTGAAGGTTTATATGAATCGATATCTCTCTTTATAATTCTACCATTATCACCAGTCCCTTTAATTAATGAAATATCTATTCCCTTTTCAGATGCAAGTTTTTTTGCTAATGGTGAAATAAGTATTCTGCCATTAGAGTCAAACTTTGGTTGATCATGAGTTATTGGCTCAGGTTCCTGTTTAACCTCTACTTTGGGCTCTTCTTTAACTTCTACTTTAGGCTCTTCTTTAACTTCTACTTTAGGCTCTTCTTTAACTTCTACTTTAGACTCTTCTTTAACTTCTACTTTAGACTCTTCTTTAACTTCTACTTTAGAATTGCGATTAATTAGTGACGATATATCTTCTCCTTTTGAACCTATTACAGCAATTATACTATCTACTGGAGCTGTAGAACCTTCATCTATTCCTATATGAAGAAGAACTCCATCATGAAAAGATTCAAACTCCATTGTAGCCTTATCTGTCTCAATTTCTGCTAAAATCTCTCCTTCTTTAACATCATCTCCAACTTTTTTGAACCACTTTGCAAGAGTACCCTCTTCCATAGTATCACTCAGTCTTGGCATATTTATAACCTCAGCCATATTAATCTAATTTGTGTTTAATAAATGGATAATCATTTTGCTCGTAAACAACATCATACATAACAGAAGTATCTGGAAATGGAGATGACTCTGAAAATTCTTCACACTCTGCAATTATTTTTTTAACTTTTTTATCAATCTTTTCAATATCAGATTTAGTTCCATATTTCTTTGAGAGAATAATTTTTTCAACCTGAGTAATTGGATCAATCTTTCTATACTCTTCGACTTCTTCTTTAGTTCTATACTGTTGAGCATCAGACATCGAGTGACCTCTATACCTATAGGTTTTCACATCAAGAAGTGAAGGACCTTTTCCAGCTCTTGCATGATTTACACATTTATCAATTACCTCAGCAACTTTTACTGGGTCCATACCATCTACTGGCATTGAAGGCATTTCGTANGGCTCACCTAATTTCCAAAGATCTTCNTGACTTGTTGTTCTTGCNACTGATGTTCCCATGGCATAACCATTATTTTCAACTATATAAATGACAGGTAGTTTCCATAAAGCAGCTAGATTAATTGACTCATGAAATGCTCCTTGTCTAATAGCACCATCNCCNAGAAANCAAANAGTAACACTATCTCTTTTAAAATATTTATCACCAAAAGCAATTCCAGTGCCTAANGGAATCTGACCTCCAACAATTCCATGACCTCCAAAAAAATTATATTTTTTTGAAAAAATATGCATTGAGCCACCCAAACCTCCCGATGTGCCAGTTGCTTTACCGAATAATTCTGCCATTACAAATTTTGGATCCTCTCCTAAACCTATTGCATGAACATGACTTCTATATGAACTAATCATTCTGTCCTTTTTAGGATCTATGGAATGTAGACATCCAGCAAGAACTGCCTCTTGGCCATTATAAAGATGTANAAAACCTCTTATCTTTTGTTGAATATATTTAGCAGCAAGTTTATCTTCAAACTTTCTCCATAAAAGCATATTTTCATACCAATCTAAATAAGTCTTTCCAGTAATTTTTTTCATATTATANAGTTGAAGTCTGTAATCANAAGACGCAGCAAAAATACTGATTTCTTTAGTATATTGCAATAAAATTAGGTTGGACACTCAAAAATTATATTCTCTTTTCAATTCCTGCTCAGGTGTGTCTATTGATACAAGGAAAATTAATAAAGATGAAATGTATTTTTCATTAAAAGGAGATAATTTTGATGGTAATGTTTTTGCAATGGAAGCAATTGAAAAGGGTGCAAAGTTTTCAATTGTTGACGATGTTGAGCAAAAAGATATTCATGATAATATAGTTTATGTAGAAAACAGTTTAAAAGCTCTTCAAGATTTAAGCAATTATCATAGATCTCTATTTGATACAAAAGTTATTGGAATTACTGGTAGTAATGGTAAAACTACCACTAAGAATCTAATCTATTCAATCCTATCTCAAAAGTATAATGTAATCAAGACAAAAGGGAATTTAAATAATCACATAGGAGTTCCAATCTCACTACTTAATATAAAAGATGATATTGATGTTGCAATTATAGAGATGGGTGCTAACCATGTTGGAGAAATAAAAAGATTATGTGAAATTGCTATGCCAGATATAGGATTGATTACTAATTACGGGTATGCTCATCTTGATGGTTTTGGAAGTTTTGAAGGAGTCATAAAAGGTAAGACTGAGATGTTTGAATATTTAACAGAAAACTATGGTCATATAATTCTAAATAATGATGATAAATTACAAGTAGAAAATTATAAAGGAGACCTTGCGGTGACTTTTGGAAGCAGCAAAGATTCAGAGTTTATATTTGATTACAAAAAGGATAATTCATCTTTGAAACTTATAACTGATGGATTCGAGTTTAATTCTAATCTGTACGGTGAGTATAACTTTTCAAATTTGGCCTCAAGTATTACAATTGGAAAGTTCCTTGACTTGTCAAATAAAGAAATTCAAGAAGGACTTAATAAATTTTTAAATGACTCCAATAGG
>FUFK010040344.1_pt1 | contig 18710 bp, 19 predicted proteins | sample 1021851 | NCBI WGS metagenome assembly FUFK01 (sample SAMEA51879418, study PRJEB19060) | metagenome
GAGGCAGCAACAGTAGCAATAACAGCAGTNCTAACAAGCTGTGGAGGATTCGGTATGTATTGCTCGATGAATTNAGTACTTTCATACAAGGTNATACATTCAGTACCATCTTCGCTTCTTTCATGCCCNATAACACGCTCCAGTTTAAATTCGTTACGATAATCNCCCACNCTTTGATCTTTTTTNCCAGGACANGCAACAAAAAGAGGATCATCTTTTTTCTTTTTTGGNTCGTATTTTGGTGGTTCTACTNTAGGCTGGACAAATTCTTGNTCCTGATTTNNGGGGGTTTCTGATTGNGTATATACAAATTCNTTGGGGTTGTANTGTAAAGGTTCAAAACTAGGAATACTGAANTTACCACANTCTGTATATGTNCCNTATTCATCTTTATCATTATCAATAAGACTCGTAAGATTATTTCTATGCACTCTTACACAACCAGGAATATCAACTATAGGTTTACTTATGTTATTTAATGTTGGTACGTTAGGCTTCCATATCGGTACTTTATGAATCTCAATCCTGTTTACACTAATCTTTGGTATTTCCATCTTTTATATCTCCTATAGAAATAGACCATCCATCTTCTCCAAACTTTCCAACTTCTCTTATTTTAGGTTCTTCTTTTTTCTCAAAACTATCATGATACTTTTTTATCTCATTATCCAATTCAAATTGTAATTTTTTTACTCTTAACCAAGACACAAGTTTATCTACATAATATTTTACTAGTTTTTTTATAAAACCAAAAATCATTAGTCAAATGCATCTCTTTTCTTTAATACTTCTACTTCTGAAAAACATTTAGAACAAGATAAATTAGTCATTACTGAGAACTCAGGATAAGTTGGCATAGATTCATCAATATCAATATCACCACCCCAAATTAATTCAGTATCGCACCAATAACACTTCATTTTATTATCGGCATAGATGGGCCTGTCATTTTAGGTAAACCTTGATCCAATAATTTAGGCATCATACCTTGTACGTTACTTAATATTTCATTCATCACTTTTGCTTTGAACTGCTCTGAAGTTACATACTTGTAACCTATTACGCCTGTGGCAGTCATGGAAGCTACCATTAGGAATGAGATGATACTCAAAAAATTTGCGATCTTCGAAAAAGACATGTTAAAAGAGGCACTAATTAAAGCAAGCGTACCAATAACATTTATGGTACTTTTTCTGATTATAGGATTAGCACCACTTTATGTCATGTATGGAATTATTGATAGAAATATTCCTGTAAAAACTAACTAGCTGGTACAAAACTTCCCTGTGTAGGAGTTTTTTGTTCACTTATATCAAGAACAAGACTATTTTCAATAGCTGTAACTTGATCCGTTCCAAGGACTGCTTTTACATCAGCAATGATATCTGCTGCTTTTAAATCAGTTCTGCTTGTTAAAGATTCTGGTTTTGTTAAACCACAAGACCCATAACGATATGAACTGTAGTCTCCATCAACTCTAGTTGCTGTCCAGTGTGCAGTATGACAGAAGCCATCGTCTTCATTGTAATTTACGTTAGCTAATGCCCAAGTAGTAGTAGCCATGATAAAAAAATACTTTTACTAATAGTTTAACCTTATTCTACGACTTCGCTTGGAGTTTCAACACCTTCCTCTTCTTGCATTTGTGAAACTAATTCCGCATATTGGCCATTCTTAACTAAGAATTGTTCATAAAGGGCAGCATTTTCTTTTTCTTTTTGGTTAGCTTCGCCTCTAAGTTTTTCAATTTCTGTTTTTACAGAATTAAATTTATCAGCAAGAGCTTGTGCTTCATTTTTACGCTCTTCGCATCTGTCAGATAGTTTTGACATAAAATTTTTGTAATTATTTTAAAGTGTAACCGCTGGAACGTATAACGGCAATACGGCTTACGCTGCTTTTAAGGCTGCAACTTCTGATTCTAATATTTCAATTCTTTTTAATGCCTGTTGTAATGCTGAATAAGCTCTGTATTGTAGTTTTTCAGTATTAACAGTATTAATAATTCCTACTTCATCTTCTTTTTGAGTAGGTACAATTAAATCTTCAGGGCATTCATCTACTATTGGACCATGATGTAATCGAGTACCTTCTATTTCATTTTTAAAATTAAAAGTATAAAAAGGTGTATCTCTTAAAGTATTCCATGCTTTTTCCAAATCTAGTTCTACAATATTTTTTTTAGTTCTTCTTTCTGAACTAAAAGCTTGAATGGTTGTAGTTCTTGCAAAAATTTTACCATCAGATATAAATGATATTTTTGATTGTGCACTTCCTGTTGAATGAAAAGAAGTATAATCCATAAATGTTCTTACATCTGTAGAGTCAAAATTACAAGCAGACGAGTGAATCCCACCTCTTAGTGTCCAACCAATACCATAATTAGTAGTTGTTCCAATTAAAAACGTAGCTACACTATCTCCTGTAACTCTAGCTTTTTCAGCATTTCCTGTGGAAAATATTAGAGGTTTTGCATCACTATTACCTATGGCAAAGGCATTTATTGAATTTCCTGATGCTGATGTGTAGATTAGTGCATTACCGTTCTTTCCAACACCTAATCTACCAGTATCGGAATTATTACTAATCCCTCTACCATTCCAATGTTCTACAACTGCACCACCTTGATATGATCTCAAACGAATGTGATTATTATATTCAGCATTACCTTGAATATCAATTTGTGCACCAGTATTAGCTCCCGCACCAATTCCTATTAAACCAGACGATGATATACGCATACGTTCTGTTGGGCTATCAGAACCATCAGAGCTTGTCATAAAAACTAATCTTCCAGGCATGTCATTACTACCTGGAGTTCCATCCACTTGAGCTTCAATAGCAGCACCTCTGGAGATTAAATCTGTACCGTCTGCACCAGAAAACTGTATGCTACCTAAACTATCTCCATTTTGAACAACTGTGTAATTACCTGCTGATGATGCTCTTGATTTACCTAGAATCATACTTGGGCCAGCAGAAGAATTTTCAAAACGTGCTAACGTCAAAACTTGTTGGTTAGAATTTACATTTAACTGAACAAGTGGATGACTATTACCACCAATTGTTTGACTTGAACTGTGTCCTATAAGCAACCTTCCAGCCGTATCTATACGCATTTTTTCGTTTGGTGTAGAACCAACTCCAAATTTTATGACTCCACTTTTAGCATTAACACTTAAATTATTATTTGCAGAAATAAAACCATCTGCTGCTGCTGTAGAGCCAAATGTAGAAGCACTTGATCCAAAAACACCAAGAGCTAATGTTCCTCCATCATTATCATTAAACATGGTAATGTGAGTATTTTGGTTAGTGCTTGTTCCTGATTTTATCTTTACAGCAGGAGTTGAAGTGCCTTCAATAATGTGTAATTTAGCTGATGGACTTGTTGTACCAATACCAGCTCGGCCAGACGAATCTATACGCATTGCGTTAGTGAACGTAATTGCACTATCAGCAGTTACACTTCCACTTACTTTGAAATTTATATTGCCTAATGCTTGCTCTATTTGACTAGCACCAGCTTTTGATGCTGCTGCTTTCCAACCGCTATTAAAATAAGCATTACCAGATAAATTTATTTGATCTCCAGTACCCCATAAAGTACCTTGACTTGTTCCAACAGTAATACCTGCTCCTGTACTCCATGTATCTGGAGTAACCCCAATTCCTACTTGTCCAGACGAATCTATTATAAATCTGTTTGCACTATTGGTTATATCATTTATTTCAAATAATCCTCCATTTACTTTAATTTCAAAATCATCATTTGCGTTTGTATCAGTAAGAGTAATTATTGGAGCAACACTTGTTATATTTATATTTCCAGAACTTATTGTTCCAGTTGTAGTTATATTTCCAGTAAAAGTAGATGTACCTCCACTGTCTATTGTTAATCTTGTTGTAGGAGAAGAAGCACCATCAGCCGTTGTGCTGAATACCAAACGACCTGGCATATCATTACTTCCAGGTGTGCCGTCTACAAATGCTGAAATAGATGCAGCTTGTGATTGTAAATCTGTACCATCTGCACCTGCAAATCTTATTACCCCTAATTCGTCATTATTTTGAACAACAGTATATGATCCAATAGTTGCTGATCTTGATTTACCAAAAGCTAAAATTGAACCTGCATTATCTGCTTTAAATAAATTTAAACTTTGATGAACGTCACCTGTAGTTCTTGATAATTGTAATAATCCACCTGTACCACTACCTACATTTAAAGAAGAAGAATGACCAACAAGCAAACGACCTGAACTATCAACTCTTAATTTTTCAGATCCCCCTATTCTAGTAGCTAAATAAGTAGCATCAGATTCTAATTCAGCAAATATAGTTCCATAATCATTAGAAGTAAATCTAATCTGAGATAAATCGTCTGCACTTCTACCTCTGACTGCCATTGCATAACCAGAAGCATTAGAAATAACATCTAAAGGAGTTTGAGGTACTGCACCATTAATTCCTAATTTTGTAGGAACGCTTACATTAGTCTCAAAAACTGATAATCCTGTTGTTCCTCCAGCAGCCAAGCTAACAGTATTTGTTCCACCAAATATTCCGCTATCACTATCTCCAAAATTTATAGCAGGTGCAGAGTTAGAACCATTAGGCATAGTCAATACACCTGTTAAAGTACTACCAGCTTTTGCTACATAATTAGTATTCGATGTGGTACGTTCTGCAACCGTTACAGCATTTAAACCAGCAGGAGTTACAACTCTATTTGTAGCTGTTCCAGTTGTTGTCTCACTATTAGTTGCTAATTCAGATATACCTGAAACTGTAGTTGTGGCAGTAGGTGTGGTAACAGATCCTGGGCCAAATATTTTTACAATCGTATTATCACTGGCTCGCATAAAGCCACCAATGCTATTTATATTTCCATTTACTGCTAATTCACCAACTTCTGGTAAATCAGATGTACTAGGAGTACTATCTTGTACAACACTATTCTTTAATTTAATTTGAAGTGACATAGTTTACCTAGACTTAACTAAAGGATACATCAATTTAGTAAGTTCCTCCACTTAATGCAGAAACATTTTGAAAAGAGCCACCAGATTGTAGTACTAATATTTGACCTGTAGTTGGGCTGCTGATAGTAACATCGGATAAATCATTTAAACTGGAGACACTACCAGGTCCAGATAAGGTATCAATTCTATCCCAATCGTTTAATCCCATACATAAACACCAATCACCTGCATCAAAACTTGTTGCTGGTACAACTGCTGTTCCGTTTCCAGGGGTTACACAAACAAAGTAAGCACCAGTTAATGCTGCTGTACCTGCTGGTATTGCATTACCTACACTAAAACCTGCTGACACTCCAAAGGTTGTAAGAGTAACTATTAATCCGTTTGTTGCGTTAAATGTTCCGCAGAATCTAAGGTTTTCTTCTGATAATCTTCCAAAACCAACAGAGAAAAAGCTGTTACCGTTAAATATTCTTAANTGTCCTGTNGATTCNTGTAACCAGAAAACACCAGTNGGCAGGTCAGATATATCAGGTGATGCTTCCTGTATAAANCCAGTAGATAAGTTTGCTAATTTATCCATTGTTATAGAGTCATTAGCTAAGAAATTTGTACCAAATTGTCCTGTTGTTATTTTTGTAGTAGCAAGATCAGGAATATCACCAGCACCTAAAGTTGTTCCAGAAGTTACAAAACCTTGAGCCGATACTGTTACTTTTGGATATGTACCTGCTGTTACACCACTATTTGCAATAGATAAAACACCTGTGCCAGAAATAGCCAAAGGAGCAGAAGCAACTGGTATTGATACAGCACCAACAGCAGAAGCAGTAGCTAAAGGCAAATCACCTGCTGCTAAAGCAGCCGTTGATGTTATTAATCCTTGATCGTTAAAAGTAATGCCTGATCTAGTTGCACCAGTAACAGTATTATTTATTGATAATGCACCTGCTGCGGTAACAGCCAAGCCACCTGCTGCTGGTACGCTTACACCTCCTACTGCTGATGCTGTAGCTTCTGGAATATCACTTGCAACTAATGCTGCTGTAGAGGTTATAAGTCCTTCATTATTATATGTAATACCATTTCTGGCAGAAGCTCCACCTGTTACTGCATTGTTTATTCCTAAGTTACCTGACGCTACATTTAATGACCTGTCTAAATTTGATGTATTTAATTTAGCTGCTGTTATAGTTCCATCAGTTACTTTTGTACCTGAGACACCTGAGATTTTGCCATCGGTTACAGCAGAGTTAGCAATAGCAGCAGTATCAACTGCATTATCAGCTANTTCACTAGAACCAACTGCATTTGCAGCAATNTGTGTNGCNGTTATTGTATNATNAGCAATTTTGGCAGCAGTAACAGCATTNNNAGCTAANTTATCNGTAGTNANATTTAANTNTGTAANNTTTGCAGTNGTAACAGCNTNAGNTGNNATAGCTNCACTATCTACTGCGTTATCAGCAAGTTCTGACGCTCCAATAGCATTAGCAGCGATATTACCAGCAGTAATAGTATCAGAGGCAATCTTTGCACCTGTTATGGCAGTATTGGCAATAGCAGCAGTGTCCACTGCATTATCTGCTAATTCATTTGCAGTTACAGCATTATTAGCAATTTGAGTAGANGTAANAGAAGCAGNNGTAANTTTTGCTCCAGGAATATCNCCATCACTAAAATTAGTTTTTGCAAAAGTAACAGCACTATCAGCTATTTTTGCAGTNGTNACNGNNGTNNNTGCTAATTTANCTGTNGTTACNTTTAAATNTGTTATNGCTGCTGTATCTACCGCATTATCTGCAAGTTCACTAGAACCTATGGCATCTGCTGCAATCTGCGTAGCTGTGATCGTATCATTTGCTAATTTTGCTCCAGTTATAGTTGCATCTGTAATTTTTACATTAGTAACAGCATTATCAGCTAAAGTTGCAGTAACAATTTGACCTGCTGTTAATGGATAGCTAAGTGCTGTAGCTGGTATTGATGCTGCATCTACTAACCCAAAAGCACCTTGTACAAAGTTTTTTGCAGTTATTTTTTTCGTTTCTGTTGCACTAACATCAGCAACCGCAATCGGATCTGCTGCTTGCAGTTGGGCTGAACCTAATTCTGGTAATTGTGTAATCTGTAGATCAGCCATGTCAAGTCACTTTTAAGTACATCATAAATCTTATTTTAAGGATCTTCAAGTAAAATACCATCTCCATCCTCTTGCAATAGTTTATCACTACTTTCTAATAACAAGAATGATGGTGGAACTCCATTATGAAGTCTAATTTCACCATTTGTTACGAACTCTATTCGTGCTTCTACCAAACCACTTGCAGGTACATTGATAGCTACATTAGTGACAACACACATTGATTGATACCAAACACTGTTTGTAGATTGACTTGGATCGTGATACACATAAAATCTTCCTTCAAAATCTGCTCCCTGTTGCATCCGTACCAATAATTGACTAAGGTAAACAGGAAATTCTGGACTTGCAAAGTCAGCCGTATCATTTTGAAAATTTCTATGCTGCCATATTGTTTGTATTGTTCCCTGTCCTGATATAAGGCCATTTTCATATTGTTTTCTAAATTCTGATCCTAAATTAGTAATATCAACAGTATCTCTTGTTGTTGTAATCTCAAATTCAGTAATCTTGGCAAGTGGTCTGAATCTAGTATTTCTGGTGCGGATTAATATATTTTTTGTAGAAGATGGTGCTGTTAATGTAAGTGCATCTGCAACTTCACCAGCTAAAGCGGAAGCAAAGGTGTTATATAACTTAATCCCACCCATATCATCAATATGAATATATTTACGAAGATCAGGAAAACTATGACCAGATAATAATTCTAAATTACTGCCGTCAGTAGTTTCTATTTCAATTTGATCTCCTGTAATTAATGACCCATTAACCTTTTCTACAGAAAACCTTTTTTTTGTTGTATTAACATCAGCAGAGTTTAAAGATGTTGATATTTCAGAATTTAAAGCATCACGTTTTAATTCAATAAAACCTGTCGATCCAAAATATATAGACATTAATACTTGCTTTCAGTAGGAATACCATCCGCTTCAAAAGATATATCTGCTGCCATAACTTCTCCTACAGAACTTGTCATTGCGAAAGACGTTATAATAGCTTTCATATCTATATAATGATTTGAATCTACTTGTAATCTGAATTTAACTTTTGGTCTTTCTGTGCTTTGGGGAGTATTACCTGACCTTGGTAGTATTTTATCTAATACAAAAGTTGATAAACGGCCTGAATTATGCGTTCCACTCGTTGAGTCTGCATAATAATAAATACTTGCAGATCCAGTTGTACTTGTCATTCCAGGAATTATTGTTCTATCAAAGTCACCTAATGATACAGTTTCTAACACTGCGGTATTTATGGTAAAAGACCACGATCTTACTTTTGCAACCTCATCTGTATTTTGAATACTATCATTTTCGTTATCTACAAATAACTTCCCATCTTGGCCTGAATAAAACTTAGACATCGTTTTAGTTTAATTTTAAATACATTCTAATCCCCATCGAGGCAGGCGACAAATTTACATTGCACATTTGATCTGCCAGGTCTGACACTTGTAACGGTAGGAGGACCATCAAATCTATATCTTAGCAAAGTATTGTTAGATGTATCTCTTTCTTGAAATCGAAATCTCAAAGTTTCATCTTCTATACCAGCCATAGAACTATCACTTGGAAAATGTATAAATTTGTACACACTATTAACTTCTTCGTATTTTTGTAAAATTTCATTAGCTTGAGAATCTGTAATATTTGTAAATCCTAAAGTTAATTTTGCATCTACTGGTTTGTTGCCATATCTAAGTACACTTTTTGCACCATTTTGTGCAACAAATTCTACTTGTGGGTATTTTCCAGGGGTATAAGTTCTAGATGTAGGCTTTATACTTGGAAAATCTACTATGTCTGACATTATACGGGCCTAAAATCTGTATCAATATAATTTATTGTAGCAAGAGTTCCATCAGATAAAAGAGGTGCATGACTTGCTGATACTTCTATTAATCCTTCATCTGTATATGTAATAGATTCAGTTTTATATAACCTATTAGATTCAGTTGTTTGCTTTACTGTAAAAACCGACCCATATAAATTAGCATCTGTAGCTTTTCCATTTACTACATTTAAAACAGTTTCTTTGACTTCTTGCGTTCCAGGTTTCCAGTGATAAATATTTACATTGCTTAAACTATTATTACCAACACTTTGTACAAGTCCATCAAGAGATATTACACCATTTTCAAACCTACTGGTATGAGTAGCTTCTGAAATAAATCTTATATAATCACCTGGTTTTAAACCTAGTGCAGCCTGTGGTGTAGTTTCAAATTTTATACCATGATCTACTTTTTCTCTAATTTTTAAGGCGTGTTTTAAAAATGTTTCAGCGTGTTCTTCACTGGTACAAAAATCAGACATATCAAAGACTTCTATAGGGAATTTTTCTTCTATAACATTTGCATCATCATTATCTATAACTAAAGTTTTTGATAATGTTTCAGAAAATCCATTTGGTACTTCTTTTCTAAAATAAACAGTACCTATAAAATTTTGACGTTCTTCTGGAGCTAAGAAACTAACTTTTAAATTTCTTGTATTACCATCTGTAAATAAAGCCCTAACTGTTGGCTTTTGTGTTTTTATTATTTCAAAATTACTAGAATCAAATGGAACAGAAGGAAAAAGTGAAAATTTACCGCCAAGAATTGTAAAATCTAATAAATTGAATATTGCATTTTGATATATAAACTCTCTAATATTTTGTTTATCAGTAATAACTCCATCCCAGTAAAATCCGTTAGCCTCACAAAATTTAGCTGCGACTGTCATTCTTTCCTTGTCAACAGATGGAACACCAACAAGATCAGCTAATCCAAATTTTTTATCAGTTAACAAGGCATAAACTATTTCAGGAAATAAATTAGTTGGACCAGTTGTATTATCTATTAATCTTTCAACTTTTATACCTTGCTTGATATATGCAGAGAATTGTGAAAAACTATTCCATTCCTTAGAACTGCTAAGACGTAAAGCAACATTAGCAATACCAGCTTGGTCAAATTCATATTCAGGTCTGACAGTAGTGCTACTTTGTTCGTTTACATAAACAATTTCATGTTCTGGTCCGTCTTGATGACTACTGCGTTCTGCATCATATTGATAATAGTCTGTTATTGCATCAAAAGGATTTAAATTTCTACCAGTAGGCCAAGGTTCTGCATTATCGCCTGATACAAATTCACTGAAATCAGTAACAATATCAATATTATTTACCCCTGGAAAATTACCTGTAGCTGGAATATTTATAGTATCAGTATCCTTATAACCACTACCGTCTTCATTTATTTTCCATCTAGCACCAGCGTAATCACTTGAATCTACTTTATTAAATACTTCTAGATCGACTGTTAAACCTGTTCCACTACCGCTTGTTGTAGTTGCAATATTTGTATAAACAGTAGGAGGTACATCAGCCTCTTTCATCTCATATTTAATCATTCCATAATATTTACCTTTTGCTAAAGGTTCTCTTCTTCTTGTTTCTTCAACAATAAAAGGTCCANCACCATATCTAAAACCATCATCACGATCTATATATGGCTGCTTATAAGGATCGCCTGGTGTAACAGTATTGCTTCTTAAAGGATCATTTATTGTTCTATTTCTATTGCCAATATATTCATTCCAATATGGATTATTCCTTTGGTTTCCCCATTGCCAAGCACTACCACCTGTACTTTTATAATGGATTCTTGCAGTTACATTTTGACGTGTTAAATCACTCTCTGATGGTGTTCTTCTATCTACCTCTATCCATCTTGTAGACTTTGGTATAAAACCATCCGCTTCTGTTAATAAATCTTTAACTTTACCTCCATCTGTATCAGTTGGTAAATCTCCCAAAAACCATTCAGTATTTGAAGCATCACCACTTCTTAAATTTTCTNNAGATCCTTTAAAAAATACATCAAATTGTTGTTCATTTGGTGTTACTGTATAACTTAATAGCGTACCAGATGCATTTAAAATTCTGACAGATTGTTGATCCATAAATTCTTTTTTTACTAAATTACCAGGGAAAGGCATAAACCTAAATTCAAATTCTTTTCGAGGAACACTGTGATGACCAATTCTTATAAAATTATATTGTGGTTGGGGTGAATTACCTCTAATACCAAAAGGTATGCCTTGATCTATATAATTCCAATCTGTTTGGTTAATACCTGCTTCTCTTGCCTGTAATCTAAAAAAACTATATCTAGTAAGATATTTACTCATTCCACCAAGAGATATATTTCCATCATCATCGTTGTATCTTTTGACAACACCATCTGTATTATCAGCGTCTACTGTATTCGTACCAACAGCCCCAGGATGGCTATTTACATTAGGAAAACTTGTTACTTGCTTAAAAACTTTTGATTTTAAACCTATCTCTGTTACATCACAAGCTTTACTGTTACTAATAGTTCCTATTGCACATTTTTGTATTGTTAATAATTGATAACCTTTATGAGCACCTTTTAAGCCTGCTGTACCTCCTCTAACATCAATTTTGCCAGGTTCATCTACTCTAAAAACACAATCCTGATAATGTTTTGATGTCCATATTGGTCTACTTTTACTGATACAAACAGCTAAAGCTGACCCTATTAAATAAGATTCACCTTCTTGTATTGCATCATCTGATTCTTCTCTTGAAGCATCAACAGCAGATTTAACATCTTCTACACCCCAGGGATCAAAGTTTTCACCAAATTCTGTCGCAGTATCCATATCTCCAATGGTGTATTGTATATCTTTATTCTTTTCAGCTATAAAACTATTTCTATCTGTTTGACTACCATCGTATTTAAGAATTGAGGCATACCTTGGAAAAGCTGTTCTAAGTTTTGTTCTTTTTGTATCTATATCTTTTTTATTATCATCTTTTAAATTTTTTTGTTTCAAAATTAATTCATAGGGAACTTTATACCTCATGCTATTAGGCATTGGTGAATAAACACCAAACTGCACTTGTGTATTTGGTGCTCTTGTTCCGCTTACGATAGTATCTTTTGCACCTGTCTCTTGATCCCAATCAACAGACATTACATCTGAAAATTGACTACCGTTTCGATCCACTTGAGGTTCTAAAGTACCTTCACTATATTTTTCTGGTCCTTCTTGTGGCCTTCCTCCATCTGTCCTTATATATAAAGCTAATTTTTTATTTATATAATTTTTTAATAACAAATCTCCGATTGCATACCCCGCAAAATCAGGTTTAGAAGCAAGATCACCAAGACCAATCATAAATAAAGCCTTTAATTGTTGCCCTGAACCAAGGCTTAACATTTGTGACCATAAAAGCCTTGTATTAATACGAACACCACCATAATATATTTTAGAATCTCCATTAACTTCAGTTTCTTGTTTAGTAAATATTAAAGGTACTATTTCACCAAGCGTTGCAAGTTCTTGTACTGAATTAAATCCTGTCTGTGGTGCAAATCTTTTTGGTCCTGTTTGACCAGCAGTTGTAAGGCTAGGAGGAGTTTTAGGTGCTCTAGGTTTTGGTGTTAGTAGAACAGAAACAACTGTAAGAAGTATTCCTAAAACTAATTGAGTAGCAATTTGACTACCAGCTATAGCAGAAACTATACCACCGACAAACGGCATATTAACAACATAAGGAATCTCATCATATTCTTTAGGTCTTTTTCCATTATATGCCTGTGCTAATTCTATGAAATACCAATACTCATCTTCAGTTATACCTACTGTTTTACATAATTCGATTTCTGCGGGGAGTAAGACCCTACGACCTCCAGGCCGTCTAAAGGACTCCATCTTACCTCCGATTCTCCGCAGTTTATCCATCCTTCCTCGTAATAGACAGCAAGACCAAATCCATATTCAGATTTACATAATGCAACTGTACCTATATTAAACTGTTTTGTCTCGTTTCCCCACCTTTCAAGTTCTTCCTTGAATATTTTATAATCTTTTTTACGAAATCTTCTGTACCAATCTCTTGTAGGTTCTGGTGAATTTATACCATAATGTTTCAAAACTGTACGGGCTAAAGACAGACAATCTGCTGCATGATGTTTTACAGGATCAGCACCTAATCTATAAGGTAAACCAATAAGTTGATGTGGCTTCATCTATTTTGAATATCACTTGTTACAGGTAGTTTACCAACAACATCAGTAGTCAAAACTAAACTTGGCACATTTCCACCAACAGAATCTATAGCACTACTTAATAAAACTTCAACAACTTCTGGATCGTAAGATAACGAAGCAGCAAGCCATGTATCTGTTGTTAATATTGATTGATTTCCGTTTGCTAATGTATCTATATCATCGTTTTTCATAATACACACATTCACTTCTACAAAATATTTATTAACAACAGCTTGTTGTGCTTTTGCCATACTTAAAGGATGATTGCCCATTATTAAATTAGACTCAATATTATCTCCTGATTTGTTAATAGTTGTGCCTTGATAAATAAAAGGTAAATAATAATATGTTTGAAGTCCTCTACCAGAAACTGTACCAGAATCAAACCTAATTGAATTTTCTGCAACTTTATTTTCTATATTTATTTGAGCATCATTAGTTTCACCTGCAAGTGTCATTTCATCAAATTTACCTCTTTTTGCATTTTGTAAAAAATATTTAGAATCTCTTACACTGTTTTCATTAATAGAAAATACTTCTACAAAAGTGACTAGGGTTGTAAGACTCATAATCCAAGAGATGCACGTTGACTTCTAGAATTTCTTAACGTACCAAGAACTTGTGCTTTACCTGCCATCGCGCCTTGCTTTGTAGCAGCACCGATAATCTCAGGTACAGCAGTTTTTGGAACGTACTCATCACCATTAAAGTTTAATGTAGGTCCTGTGTATTCAACAACTGTGTTACCAGAAGAACCTGCAACTGTACCAGATTCATGGCTACCACCTGGAATTACAGCACCACCTCTAGCACCTGCTGAATATCTAGCCATCGCACCAGACATCTTAGAAGCTGGTATGACGTATTCTGGTTCGCCCCCTTCACCAATCATTCCAAGAGTAGGAGAATTTACAACACCNCCATANTGAAAAGCTTTAAATCCACCTGCTCTGNTNTANGNNCCTTGTGCTTGACTTGGAAAAATAGTATCTAACATACTGCTAAATGCTCTGTTAAGGAACATACTTGCAAGTTGTTTTGCAATACCTGCTAATGATTCACTTAATGTCCTTGTACCATCAATTAATCCCATGACAGCATTTGTCAGTCCAGTTGCTAAAACATCTTTAACTTCATCTAAAGTAACTTTATATTTATCAGTAGCTGTGTTTAATTGTTTTGTTAAATCTTGTGCTGTTATTAATCCATCATTGTAATCTTTTAAAAGTTTTTGTATAGCATCTCGTTTTGCTATCGTATCATCAAGTAATTTTTGTTCATTTTGATTTAATTGATCTTTGTTTTGCAAATAGTTAATCGTATCAATATTATTTTTTTGTTGTAATTCTATATTCTGTCTCTCTTTTTCAAAAATTTGTTCATTTTTAGCTAATTTTTCTGCCAAAGTTTTACTATTACCTTCTTTCATTAACTGTTCAACACGATTTCTTAAATTAACTTCATCTTGTAATTGCTTTATAAGACTTGTAGATTCTCCAGTCAAAAGTTTTGCTTGAGTCACAGCTGTTTGTTTTATTGCAAAAATTTGTTTTTCAATATCTAATTCTGCTTGTAAATTCTTTTTCCTTATACCTTCACCTCCTCTACTACCCATTGCGTCTATTTTATTTTGTCTTTGAACTAAAGATTGAGCTTCAGCATTACCTCCTATAGCAGAAGTTTGAACAACTCTAGCTGCATCAGCTTTTCTTAAAGCTTGTTCTAAACCAGTAAGTCGTAAAACGAAATTAGCAACACCTGCTGCAAATGCCTGTAATTTTGAAAGTGCAAGAGTAAATTGACTACTGAGTATTCTTGTAGATTCTCCAAATTGTTTTAAAGCATTGACACCTCTTTGTCCAATATCATTAGCCATNANNTTCATTGCAGCATTAAACGCTGCTGTTTTACCTTCTACTTGTTCTATAAGTTTTATTTGTGCTTGCTGTACACTGTTTTGTAATCCTAAAGAAGTAACAACAGCTTCAGTATTCTGTGTAAAAGGTCCTAATGCTTGTCCTAATTGAGAAATAGCGCTAGCAGTATCTTGTATTAATTTAAGAGCAGCAGTAGCAACAAGTCCTCCTGCAAAACCTCCCATTTGACCACCCATTTTTGTGCCAATAAATCCACCAGCAAAACCAGCAGCACCTCCAACTAAACCCTGTCCAAATAGCAAAGGAAACGCACCAGAAATCGCTGCACTTGTTAACGCTGCTCTATTTCCTCTGCCTCCTTTATTCATACCTCCTGCACCGCCACTAGACGTTCCTTTCATCCTTTTATGTATTTTTTCCTGTTTTTTTAGTTCCTTTGTTATTAATTTTTGTGTTTGTAATTCTGGTGAGGTTGCAACTATATTTGCCTTGGCTTGTTTTCCTGTCGGACTTTTACCCTGTAACGCATTTTGTACTCTGTTAACTCTATCTTCTAACTTCTTTAACTGATTTAAGTTTGCTACTTTTATTCTTATCTGAGCATCGTATGTAGCCACAACTAAAAATTTGTACTTTAAACTTTATTATAAAAGATAAAATTACATACGTCTTTTAGACTTATTAATTTCTTTTTCCTGATCTTCATTAACTATTTGAAAATAAGCACTCCAACCAATAACTTCTTCAAGTGTCATTTTTCTGACATCTGCAAGACTCATTCCTAGTTCTTTGGCAATGCCAAACTGCAACATCATTAAACTGTCTTTACGCAGTTCAGCACTTAGTCTTTTGGGTCTAAAGGCTCTTCTTCTTCTTGGATAATACTTAGCATTAACTTTTGTAAATCAGAATCTCTTACTTCGTTTTTAAGAACATCTATTTCACCCAACTGAAATAGTTTCTCACCATTTTCATCCTGTGCTTTTGTTAACAATAAACGTAAAGCAAATTCGTTGGCATCATCAGACCTTGCCATTCTCTGTGCTCTTTCCTTTTCAGCTAATGTTAGTGGAGTGACCCACATTTCAAATGTCGTTCCATCGGATAGGGTTACTTTTTTCTTTGTGGGTTCAAGGTTTGCTGCTTTACGCAAACGGTCAATCGCACGAATTGTTTTAGCTGTTGTAGGCATAGTAAAGTTTTATACTCTACTATTGTAGCTCATTATCAATTAAATACTACTTATGCAGCAGTAGAAAAATCAAATGTTGGTTGAACAGCAGGTCTAAATTCTACGCTTACTGTCTGTGCGTCATCTGGGTTAACATTCAATGATGCAGCAGTTAAAGTCGCTTCAAACTCAATAAATCTACTTAATGAATCGCTGACAGAACCACCAGTAAATACCTGATCCATATATAGTTTCATAGCTGCACCTACTTGCTGTCTTTGTAGCACATCTTGCACCATACGATTTACCATTGCTGTATCTTCGTTTGTAAAATAAGCAGTAGCAGTACCTGTACCATCGCCAAAACCTGCAATATATTTTCTAAATGGAGTGAATTGTGTTGGAGTACCACCAATAGTTGTTACATCAATTTCTTCTCTGGATATTTCAAATGTCCATTCTCTAACTTGAGAAACACTTGCAAAAGCTGCATAAGCAACTTGAAACTCATTTGGAGATGCTGCTGTTCCAACATCAGTAATATTTACTGCTGAACCACCAGAAGTTGCTGACACCTGTAATGCTCCTGTTGTGGCTGTATATGCAATCACATAAAAGGTATCAGAAGTAGTTAACCCTGCTGGTAATGTACCCGTTCCAGATCCACCAGTTTGAGAGTTAATAACACTAAATTTAACAGGATCACCTACTTTAAAATTTAAATAAGTTTCAACCGTGATAGTTTCAGTACCAATATTTACGCCAGCCGTACCAAAAGTACCTTTAGTACCAGCAGGTTTGTAATATAAAGCTCCAGATGTTCCAGATAAAGCGGTGACAGCCATGATTCTTAAAAAGAATTGTATATCCTATACATTAGCGTGTTTTTTGCAATTTGTTTAGCTTATAACCGTAGCAATATAAGATGTTTCTACTCTTCCCTGGAACAACGGAGGATTTTCGGTACTAGAAAAATCTGGACCTTCAATAGCACCTATTCTAAAAAATACTCCAGAATTTGTTTTTGCTGTGTCATTTAATGTTTCTAAAACATTAACAGCAGTAGTAACTAATGTTTGATTTCTTGCAGGTCCTTTTCCCTTTTCTGAAAAAACACGAATAACAATAGCTCCCTGGGCATTATCAATACTTGAATTTAAAGTAGGTTCATTTGTTATGCCAAATGTTACATTGATTGTTACATATTCCGTTGTACTGCTTATAGGAGCAGCCGTAATATTATCAAAAAATACTGGAACTGAAGGAGATAAATTTGTAAAAGCCGTGAGAATAGGGTTTTCTACTGCTGCTCTAATAGATTGATAGTTCATAAAAATGTTTTTTTAGTTTCAGTATTAAAGTTTTTATTAAATGTACTTTGAAAAGGTCCTCCTGTTTTATAAGTAGTAAACCAATCTAATTTTGCAGTTCTACTTACTAAAGGTTCCCCTCTTAATGTTCTTCCCCTTCTTTCACCTCCAAACTCTTCAAATTTTCTTTTTCCTAAATTGGTTGTAGGTCTTTCTGTGGGTCTTGTAAAAAAATCAACTTGTTTATCAATAGCCTGTTTTGCATAAGGCGAAGTATTGTAAATGCTAAATTTTACACTATTTTTCTTTTTTACTACCGAAAATACTTCATTAATACTTTTTTTAGGTAATTTTAAACGCTTTGGATCGGAAGCTTGACCATTACCTTTAGCTAATACCTGACCCATACCTTTTATTTCCCAGGAGTTAGAAAATTTACCAGACCAACTTGGACCCTGATTTTGCATATCAAAACAACTTTTTTCTAACGATTTTGCTGGTGCATTATAAACTACAGCCGTGGCGTACCTTTTTATATCTTTGCTAAACATAGAGAATCTTCTAGCCATTATTGTACTCTCACCACTAAAGAATGATATACAGGTTGATCTCCTCTGTATGTTCTAACTGATATTATCTTACCCTCTACTGTAGAACCTGCCTGTGTATATTGAATACGATCTGCTTGAGTAGGATAATAATTTCCTAATTCTGATGCACCAATTAATACTCTTACATCTGTTTGTTGATATACTCCATCACTTTCATTTGAATTTATTTCTGAAATTATGCCTTTTACAGAAACACTTGTATCAGATCCTGTTACAGCACCACTTGTAGGATTATATGTACGAGGTGTTGTTGTTTTTACATAAGTTATATCCTGACCAAATTGAGATAATACTTGTGCTGGTATTGAACCAAAAATGTTATCTATAGCTGCCATACTATCCCCTCATCACTCTTACCTGATAACTACCACTACCACCAGAACAATATGCTCCAAGAAAACTTTGTAGCCAGGGATATACGTCAAAAATATTATTTACAGTTCCTGTGCTTTGAGAACTTTTATTATATTTAACTTCTAAATCACCAATTTTTACTTCTGATGGAACACCCGCTGTGCCTGTATTGCCAGTAATAGCATCAGTATC
>FUFK010040250.1_pt1 | contig 18708 bp, 16 predicted proteins | sample 1021851 | NCBI WGS metagenome assembly FUFK01 (sample SAMEA51879418, study PRJEB19060) | metagenome
GGGCGTATTAGCGGGGTTACCCCTGCCGCGATTCAACTGCTAGCGATGACAGTCAAAAAGCAGAAAAAAGCCAAGTCGGCACTGGAGTCGTAAGTTTTATACTATTGATGAGGCTGTAGACAGGTTTTATCTAAAACATGAGTTAACGTTTTATTGACGTGAGTCACTTATGATCGCTGCGGTTATTTTTGCTATTACTATCGTACTGCCCAACCTCTTTTTGATGGGGTTGGGTTTTTTCATGAAAAAACGCGGACAAGTGAGCCAAGCGTTTATCGATCAAGCCTCTTATTTTGTTTTTAATTACTGTCTGCCAGCTTTATTGTTTTTTAGTGTGGTCGATAGCGAGGTTGACTATGCTAAGCAAATCACCTTAATAACGGCAGGCGTTGTCGTCACCTTTATTTTGTTTCTTGGTAGCGAGATTTACGCTAAGCGCTTTATAGCCGATAGCGCTGATCAAGGGGTGTTTGTCCAAGGTATCTTTCGCAGCAACATGGCGATTATCGGTCTTGCTACCGTCGCCAACGCTTATGGTGATATCGGCCTCAGTATCGGCGCGGTCTATATGGGCATCGTCACTATTCTCTTTAATATCCTAGCGGTGATTACGCTTAGCCGAGTGTCTAAAAGCTTAGATGATACCCGTCTAAGCCGTAGCCTAATGGTAATAAAAAAGGTATTTACCAATCCGCTTATCTTAGCGCTACTGGCGGCTTTTACTTATAAAGCATTACCACTGCCGCCTGTGCCCTCAGTCATTCATCATACTGGTGATTTACTCGCAGCAGTGGCGCTGCCTCTCGCTCTACTTTGTGCGGGCGCAAGTATCAACCTAAAAGCGATGCTCAGTCTGTCAGGCTTATCGATGCAAGCGAGTATAGGCCGTATTGTGATTGCGCCGCTACTGGCTATCGCTATCGGTTTGGCATTTGGTTTAACGGGCGTGCATATGGGGGTGCTGTTCTTGATGGTCGCATCGCCAACGGCAGCGGCAAGCTATGTGATGGTCAAAGCGATGGGCGGTAATGACATTTTAGCTGCCAATATTTTGGCGTTTACCACGGTGGTGAGTCTATTTGGTATGGCGCTAGGCGCGGCGGTATTGCGTGCTTTAGGATTGATGTAACTAGTATTGATGTAACTAGTATTGATGTAAAAAGTGAGGTGAGCTTAGGCTTAGTGTATTTAAAGATAAGAGGTGCTGAGGTGTTGTCACTAACTTTAACCGTGTTAACCAAAGACACATGGCGTTTTGCAGCGTCTTTTTTTTATAACTTAGATTAACACATGAAGTGCAATACCAAATGCAAGGTGAAAAAAAGACCTAGATGCGCTAGCATCAAAGTTTTTATCCACCGACCAAAGTGAGATTGCAACCATGAGCTATACGCATCTAAGCCTAGGGGAACGATACCAGATTTATGCCCTTAAAGGGGCAAAACATAGTATTAATTTCATAGCGAGGGCGTTAAACAGAAGTCCCAGTACCATATCAAGAGAGCTTAGGCGTAATAAAAGCCTACGAGGTTACCGAGCAAAGCATGCTAATAACAAGGCTTGTGACAGACGGGCTAACAACGCCACAACTATTGTGGCTGACCTCTGGGCATGGGTGACAGACAAGCTTAAAGAGAACTGGAGTCCTGAGCAAATATCTGGCGTTCATGCTGGTATCAGTCATATGAGCATTTATCGCTATATTTGGCGTGATAAGAGGCAGGACGGTACATTGTGGCAGTGTCTCAGACGTAAAGGAAAACCATACCGGCAGCGTCTAACCGCTGAGACTCGAGGCCGTATCAATGACAGAGTCTCGATTCATGAGCGCCCTTGTATTGTTGAAGAACGCTCACGTATTGGAGATTGGGAAGCGGATACCGTTATCGGTCAGCATCACAAGCAAGCGATTGTCACGCTCGTTGAACGTAAAACGGGGCTATTGAAGATGAAGCGTGTGGGTCATAAAACAGCACAGCAAGTATCAGAGGCAATGATAGAACTCTTAGCGCCAGTGAGGTTGCAGGTTAAGACCATTACCTCTGACAATGGTAAAGAGTTTGCTCAGCATAAGAAGGTGAAACAAAAGCTCTTTAGCCCTTTCTTCTTTGCCGATGCTTATGCGTCATGGCAGCGAGGAACCAACGAAAATACCAACGGCTTGATCAGAGAGTATCTGCCTAAAGGCTGTGACTTTAGACAAGTCTCTGATGATGAGATGCAGGACATTGAGAACAAACTAAATAACAGACCAAGAAAACGCTTAGGGTTTAAAACGCCTATGCAGGCGTTCTATAATATTAATTAGCGTTGCACTTGGTGTGTTAATCTAAGTTTTGAAATAAATGACACTTGCCCAATTAATACGCCGATATTGTTATAATCGGCTCATTAACTTTTCAATTTAAGCAGGTATCTGCCCGTGTCTAACTCCTCTTTGACAACGCTAACCACTTCGCAAGATGATATAGCTACTGATAATAACACTATAGAGCCGCTTGATAATCCAGCCATTTNTGCATCAAACGCCTTGCCTACAAAGCCTGATATTGATGCTTTACTTGATAGCGCTGATGAGCTACCGGTGACTTGGATCAAAGAGCAGTCCCAATTGACACCCGTCATTGAGGCTTTGAAAAGCTGTGGTCGGGTGGCACTGGATACGGAGTTTATCAAGCGCGATACTTATTATCCGCGCTTGGCTTTGGTGCAGATAAACGTAGGCGAGCATATCTATTTATTAGATGCCCCGCAGTTACAGTTACAGGACGTCTGGCAAGCGCTAAGCGCAGTTGATGTCGCCATTTGGCACGCTTGTGGCGAGGATTTAGGCATTTTTTACTTACTATCTGATTGCCCGCCGCTGACCAATATCTTTGATACGCAAATTGCGCTATCGTATTTAACCGGTCAGTTGCAGATGGGCTACCAGCAAGCGCTCGATGATCAGCTAGATATGCATATTGATAAGGANCAAAGTCAGTCCGACTGGCTGCGTCGGCCGCTATCTGATGAGCAAGAACAGTACGCGATAGATGATGTGCGTTTTTTGCCGGCGCTATATTTGAGCTTAGAGTACGAGCTAAAAAAGCAAGGCCTGTACGAGTATGTCTGGGCGGATTGTCAGCTCTATGCTCAAGAGCTGTATGACTCGCAGCAGGTTGCTGATGAGGATATGTACTTAACCATGGCGGACTATCGCTACGATACGCAGCAAATGGCAATACTGCAAGCGGTAGCCAGTTGGCGTGAACAGCTAGCGCGTGCGACCAATCAGCCGCGCACCTTTGTGATAAAAAAACAAGCGGTACGCGAGATTATCACTGAAAAGCCCAAATCTATGCGCGAGCTTGCGCACAAGACCACTATGCACCGTAGTATGCTCAGACTCTATGGTGAAGAGCTACTCAAGGAGATTAAGCAGGCTNAGCAGTTAGCGCCTGCCGAGCGTCCGCCGAGACTGCCTGCGCCTTATCGCTCCAAGAACAAAGCGCTGTCAAAAGCCGTTCAACATGCGACCCAGATACAAGCAGAGAAAATCGGTATACCAGCGAATGTATTGATGCGCAAAAAGTGGCTGCATCAGCTATATGAAGTCATTGCTTATGATAAAGACTTAGCTGATCTGCCAGAGGGCTTACAAGGTTGGCGTCATGAGTGGGTGATGCAGACTTTGATACCTGTGATTGAGGAGCATAAAGCCGAGCTTAAACAAGGTATGGGCGTTAAAGGTTAATCGCTATATGCTTAAACCGCCCATGATCCAAAAACCAAATCACTTGCCGAGCGACTTCTGTACTCATTAGCATGCCAGTATGAGTGACGGGCAAGATGATATGGTCAGTAGCGCCGGCGAGCTGAGTCTCAGTGACATATACAGTGCCGTCATGAGCTAAGCTTTTGTCTTCTATGTCGCTATCAGCCTTACGCCGTTTACGATTGTGGTAGCTCAAAATCGGCTGACCTAATCCCTGTGCTTTATTACCAGCGATTACACCAAGCTCAATATCGTCAGGCAAAGACGCAACCGTGCCGTCTAAAGCTTGCTCGTATGATTTACCGACAATAAAAGGCGCTAATCGCCAACTATAATCACCACTGACGCTGCCCAAATGGGGCGTACCTAAAGTCACACAGCGTCCAATCTGCCACTGCGGATAATGAGCGACAAAATCGCGGATTATCAGCCCGCCTAAGCTATGACCAACCAGATCAATTGGCTGATCAGGGCGATGATGACTCTCAAGCCAAGTGTTTAAGCGGGCACTGTTGGTTTTGATATCGTCGCGCATGCTGCGATAGCCAAATTGATGAGTATCAAACCCTCGTGCTTGCAAGCGTTTGGCCAGTGGCCGCATAACAAAGGCCGCTTGATGCAGACCGTGAATAAGAATGACGAGATTAGGTTGAGGCATAGTATTTACTAGGGCTATGTTTACTGNGACGATATTTGTGATGAGTATCCATTATTATAGATGTCAGTTATTATAGTTAGGTTTTGCTGCACAAAGCGCTCTTTATACGCTTATACCAGCTGGGTTTATACTGAGTAGACAAACTCAACTAAGCTAAATTCAGCCTCTGCTGAGTGCGTCTCTGACACAACCGCTCCAATCACTGCGCTCACCTTTGGCAGGCGCGTTTCGGTATCGATATGCCGCCAATCACCGAGCACGTAACGCGTTTTACCATTGATCGTTGTATGAACGTTGGGTCTATGGGTATGACCATGTAGCAGCGCATCGTTATCAGCGACCGCTTGCGTGACCGACTGCTCATTGACATCCATGATATAGGCGTCTTTGGTGCGGTTATTGAGCTTACTCTTCGCGCGCATATTATCAGCGATGGCTAGGCGCCTCGATAGGGATTTATTGAGTAGATACCATTTGCTCAGCCGGTGACGTATCACCTTTCGAAACCATTGATACTTTTTATCATCGCTGCATAGCGCGTCGCCATGCTCTAAGCGATAGCTTTGTTTACCAACGTCTAGGCTATAAGGTTCATCAATCAGCTCACCGCCAAATAAATTGAGAAAACCGCGATCTAACAAAAAATCACGATTACCGTGCATGACTAAAATTTCACAACCTTTGACTCGTAATTGTTTGAGCTTATTAATGAGCGGCGTGAGCCAATGCGCTTGCCTATCGTCATCTGCCAATGACAAATAAACATCATCGCCAAGCCAAACCTCAAACCAGTCGCCTAAAATAAACAAGCGTTTGAGATTCGGCAGAGCGAGGCAGTCATCAAGCAGCGCCAAAAAAGCCTGCACAAGGGCAGGCTCGTCTAGCGATAAATGCAGATCACTAATTAATACTTGCCGTACATCATGCGGGCGAGTGGTTATTAGATGATTAAAGGTTTGCATTTATAATTATCCTAATGAGTGTTTCTAATTATATTTTAGCGCGGAACTGGTATAAATTTTCCTAGCGTGCTGTGCCTACGCTGTTTCGATGTTGCGCAAAATTAATTCCAGTTCCGCTGGATCGNTTTTATACTGATATNACTACAGCTATCTTTCTCAGCTAGCGTTTGCTTATTGAGAAACGACTTTAGCAGAGTTGATAGTGATAGGCTCGTTTGGCACATCAGCATGCATACCAAAACGGCCTGTTGCAACGCTGCGCATTTTTTCAATCACATCCATACCGTCGGTGACTTTACCAAATACCGTGTAACCCCAACCTTGCATGTTTTTGCCCGAGTGGTTCAAGAAGTCGTTGTCTTTGACATTGATAAAGAATTGGCTAGTGGCTGAATGCGGGTCTTGAGTGCGCGCCATAGCGATAGTGCCTTTATCGTTCTTAAGGCCATTATCCGCTTCGTTTTCGATTGGTGCGTTGGTTTTTTTCTCATTCATTTGGGCGTCCATGCCGCCGCCTTGAATCATAAAGCCATCAATAACGCGGTGAAAGATAGTGCCTTCATAATGACCTGAGTTGACGTAGTTTAAGAAGTTTTCTACGGTTTTTGGTGCTTTNTCTTCATTGAGNTCAATAGTGATATCACCCATTGACGTCTCTAACTGTACTACTGGCATATCGCTCATGGTTGTCTCCTGATTGTTGGTGTTGGAAAGTGAATTGGGCTGAGTGTCTGAAATCATTGTGTTGTTAGTATTGGTGCTGGCACAACCTAATATAAACAAAGGGGCAAATAAGCTGGCAAACCCGAATGTTTTGATAGCATGCATAGATATTCCTTTTCGCTCATAAGAGGCAGTGTTAATTTAGAGGTCAGTCTAACGGCTTTTTTGCCTGATGTCATGTATCTAGCTGTTAATGAGTTTGCAAAAGCTGATAGAATAACGCAACTCTACCTTTATTCTTAATTTTATAATTATTTTAATTCAAGCCGCTAATAAGTGGCTTAGGAGCAATAGTTGATGAGTGCTAAACCTAGTAATAACGCGAGCAATGATATAAAAAAAGATGAGCCGAAAAACGACTTTATTCGTAATATTATTCGTGAAGATATAAAAGAGCAAAAATACGAGCAAATCGTGACCCGTTTCCCGCCTGAGCCTAACGGCTATTTGCATTTAGGACACGTCAAGTCTATTTGTCTTAACTTTGGGGTGGCTGAAGAGTTCGATGGCCTTTGTCATTTGCGTTATGACGATACCAATCCGACCGCTGAAAAGCAGGACTATATCGACAATATAGAAAAGGACGTCCAGTGGTTAGGCTTTGAGTGGGCAGGCGAGGCGCTACATGCATCGAGCTATTTTGATCAGCTGCATGCGTGGGCGGTACAATTGATTGAGCAAGGCGATGCATATGTCGATTTGCAAACTCCTGAGCAAATCCGCGATAACCGNGGCTCTTTTACCGAGCCTGGCAAGCCCTCGCCGCAGCGCGATGCTAGCGTGCAAGACAATTTGCAGCGCTTCGCCGATATGAAAGATGGCAAATTTGCCGATGGCGAAGCGGTGCTGCGTGCCAAGATCGATATGTCTGATGCCAATATGAATATGCGCGATCCTATTATCTATCGGGTCATGCATCAAGAGCATCATCAAACGGGCGATAAATGGTGCATCTATCCGATGTATGATTTTGCCCATCCTTTGTCGGACGCTATAGAAGGTATTACTCACTCACTCTGTACACTAGAATTTGAGGATCANCGTCCCTTTTATAACTGGATTGTCGAGAAGATTGGCTTTGACATACCGCCGCATCAGTATGAGTTTAGCCGCTTAAATGTCGATCATACTTTGACCAGTAAGCGTAAGCTTAAGCAGCTCGTCGATGAAGGCATCGTTGAAGGTTGGGATGATCCGCGTATGCCAACAATAGCGGGTATGCGTCGCCGCGGCTATACGCCAGAGGGGCTACGTGATTTCTGTGCTCGCGTTGGTATCGCCAAAGCCGATGGCGTCACTGACATGCGCCTGCTCGAGTTCAGTATTCGCCANTCTTTGGAGACGACCACCGCACGCGGTATGGCAGTACTCAAACCGTTAAAAGTCACGATTACCAACTTCACCGAGGCGGTGAGCCAGTGGCAAGATTTAAAAGCTGATAGCGTCGCCGCGCGCTTTGATGAAGACAGTCAAACCTTATGGCTGACTCAGCCCAAGCATCCTAACGTCGAGATGGGCGNGCGCGAGATTCCTTTTACCCAAACCCTTTATATCGATCAAGGCGATTATGAGATCGAGCCGCCGGCGGGTTATAAGCGCCTATCCCCAGAAAAACCTGAAATTCGTTTGCGTAATACGTATGTGCTTGCGGTCACTGAGCACATTACCGATGATAATGGCGACGTGGTTGAGCTCAAAGCAACTATTGACCCGGCGACACTAGGCAATAATCCTGAAGGCCGAAAAGTCAAAGGCGTCATTCATTGGGTCTCAGCCGATCAAGGTGTGCCAGCAACGGTACGACTCTATGAGCCTTTATTTAGCGCAGAAGATCCCAGTAGCGTAAGTGATGTGCATGAGGCGCTGAATCCGAATTCTTTGACGGTGTTAAATGCGGTCGTGGAGCCATCGCTTGCGCACGCGGATGCTGGCACGCGCTTCCAGTTTGAGCGCGAAGGTTACTTCATCTCAGATAGCGAAGAGCACAGTAGCGATAAGCCAGTATTCAATCAAATCGTCAGCTTACGTGATAGTTATAAGCCCGCTTAGGTATTGATCTTAACTATCAACATGAACTATCAATATTAGTTTGCAAATGAGCCCATTTCTAGTAATCTAGGAGTGGGCTTTTTGCTTATCACTAAACAGAATAAGCGCATTACAATATCTCACAAGACATTCATAACTGTTTTGGTAAGCTTAAGAAGCTTGTTTACTAGATATAGCTATATAGTTGTACAACGTTATATAGCTATGATAACAATACAGCGTGGCAGCCCTGTAGGCGCTGACGCTGAAACATTAATAATTTCAAACACTAATAACAAGGATACTATTATGGCAGTTTTACGTTTAGGTGACGACGCTCCAAATTTTGATGCAGTCACAACCGAAGGCAATATTAATTTTTATGATTGGGCAGGTGATAGCTGGGTGGTGCTTTTCTCGCATCCTGCAGATTACACGCCAGTTTGTACGACAGAGCTGGGCCGTACCGCAGCGCTAGGCGGCGAGTTTCAAAAACGTAATGTCAAGCCAATCGCCTTGTCAGTAGACGGTTTAGATGATCATAAGGGCTGGGCGAAGGATATTGAAGAAACTCAAGGCACNGCCGTGAATTTCCCTATCATTGCCGANTCCGATCGTAAAGTGGCTGATCTTTATGACATGATTCANCCCAATGCTGATGATACTGCCACCGTCCGTAGCGTATTTATTATCGATCCAAATAAAAAGGTGCGCTTAACGCTGACTTATCCAGCCAGCTGTGGCCGTAACTTTGATGAGATCGTGCGCGTCATTGATGCTATGCAATTATCGGATGAGTACAATGTAGCCACGCCTGTTGATTGGAAAGAAGGCGATGACGTTATCATTCCACCGAGTGTTAAAAACGAAGATATCGCTGCTAACTATCCAAAAGGCCATACTGAAGTGAAGCCTTATTTGCGTACCACTCCAGCGCCAAACAAATAAGCGGCTTTGAATTAAGTTACTTTAAGACGTTACTGTAATATGTGGNTTTAATATGTGGNTTTAATAAAAAGTAACTTAATAGCCAGTATTCAATAAAAGCTCTATGACATAAAGTTATAGAGCTTTTTTACTATTCGTAGCAAAAGTTTTAATCANGTTTGCTATGATAAGCAAAGTAGGCTGATCATTAGGCAGNGCTACATAATTATAAAGCTAAAATAAATATTATTTAGTACGGTTAATGAACAGTGCGAATTAGTCATGCTAATTAACCATACTAAAGCTCTTACAGTCAACCAAAACTCATTCACTTACAGGGAAGTTACTATGAAAAAGCTATATATTACGCGCACGGCACCCAATCCACGTAAAGCGATTATTCTATTGGCCTCAAAAGGCATCGATGTTGACGATATGAATGATCTGAGTGTGGTGGATATTGACTTTGCTCGCAATGAGCAGTTCTCAGAGTCTTTTACTGATATCAATCCAATGCAAACTGTGCCAGTGCTGACTTTAGGCGATGGCACTGTGCTCAATGACTCGCAGGCAGTCTGCGAATATCTTGACCGCGTTTATGGCGAGCGCTCGGTGATGGGTAATGATGTGGTACAGCGCGCGCAAGTCTGTGCTATGCGCCGTATTGCTGAGTTTGAAGTACTGTACAATTATATGCTAGCGTTTCAGCATAGCCACCCTTCTAAAGCTCAGCGGGTCGAGCAAGTACCAGAGTTTGTAGCGCCGTCTATCGCTCGCGCTGTTAAAGCGTTACCTTACTTTGACAATGCCCTTGAAGGCCGCGACTATTTAGTCACCGATCATCTCACTTTTGCTGATATCGTACTGTATTTAGGTCTTGATTTCGGTAAGGCTCTGAAAGTCAATCCTTTAGAGCAAGGCGACAATCTTGCACGCTTTTATAACAGCATGCATGAGCGTTTTAGCATTAAGGTTATGGCAAAGCCTAAGTCTGACTCTTAAATAAGATATATAAGCCCTAAGATATATAAACAATAAACGGCTCAGTCTATACTGGTATAGTCGTTTATTGCGATAAGTGTGATGAATAATTATAAATAGTATCCACGTAACGTAAACCCTAAAAAGTAACGTAAACCTGTAAAAATTTAGACTTGTTTTAAAAGAGAGATTGCCTATGCTAACGACGACGAACCCACCAGCTGTGAGAACCACGTTAAAAACGGCTTTTTTGNCCAGTTTGCTAGCAGCAGCAATGACTTTGAGTGCTTGTAGTAACAACGCTCCAGCAGCAGATAATGAGGATGCTAATGCGGCGGCTACTGAAGAGGGTGAAGTGGCAGCAGAGGTTGATGCTAATGATAGCGTTAGCACTGCTGAGTCAATAAGTGCTGAGGATCAGCTATTGACCAAGCTTAGTGATTACCGCTGGGTATTAGCGACAGCGACGGATAATAACGATCAGCCGATTACCTCGCTTACGCCTATCAAAGAACAAGTGACTTTGCTGGTTAATTCGCAAAACAATGATATCTTGAACTATAGCGTTGGCTGCAACACGATGGGCGCATCTTTTGCGCTCACAGGTGATACATTGACGATTAGTGAAAGTATGAGCACCAAAATGTCTTGTGGCGAGCTTGATAAAGCGGAAACCAAGCTTAATCAGCTTATGCAAGGGGAGAGTCAGATCAGCATATCAGCTACGGCCAGTAACGCTGAAACCCCAATGTTAACGCAAGTTACTAGCGATGATAGTACTTTAGTTTGGAGAGGTAGACTGACATTACAAGCCAAGTACAATAGTAATGGCGAGACTATATTTTGGGAAGTGGCAGCGGAATCAGCGCCGTGTCAGGATAATGAGACGCAGATGTGCTTGCAAGTACGGCCAATCACTTATGATGATCAAGGCTTAAAGACCAGCGAAGGGCAATATATGGACTTTGCAGGCAGCATTGATGGTTATCAGCATGATGGTCAGCATAATGAGATATTGCGTCTGCAGCGCTTCAAGACAGATACTGATACCGTATTAGTCGATAATGCCGATTCACAATACGCTTATGTACTAGATAGAGTGATCGAAAGTACGTTAGTGGACAATAGCTCTGAATAAGTAGTGGTCTATCTAAACTAGAACCTAACAAACCTGTACTGCCATATCGTAAAAACGCGCTGATATTAGCGCGTTTTTTTATTACAAAATTTTTTATAGCTTTTGATCTATTTATTAGAACATAACTGATACTGTCAATTTAGGTTGCCTAAATCCTCTTCGTTTAAACGCCAGCGACCCTTTTTCTTAGAGGAGCTGCGGCCTCGTAGTGCGCTATTGAGAATGAGCTTATTCATTGAGTGGCTAGAGTGCGCGTGACAAATGGCGCAGGCGAGACCATCAGCGGCGTCTTGCTGCGGCACCACCTCTAAGGTCAAAATACGGCATACCATATCTTGCACTTGNTCTTTNGCNGCCGCGCCATAGCCGCAGACTGATTGTTTGATTTGCCGAGCGGTATATTCGGATACTTCTAGATCTAGCGCCACCATAGCGGCGATAGCGGCGCCGCGTGCTTGCCCTAATTTAAGCGCTGAATCTGGGTTTTCGGCCATAAATACTTGCTCGATAGCGGTATAAATAGGCTCATCAGCGTATTTGAGGTAATGCTGAGTGATGCGAGTTAAACCATTGAAGATACGTTTTAAGCGTTCAGGCATCTCTTTGGTATCGGTGCGAATGGTGCCGGCATCTATATAACTCAGCTTGTCGCCTGTTTGCCGTATGATGCCATACCCTGTCATACGTGAGCCCGGATCGATTCCGATGATAATTGCCATAACTCTCCACTATCTTGATTGTTTTGCTAGTGATTACTGTCTTCGCATCTAGGTCAATATAAAGTCATTTATCAGATGACTATTTACTTAAAAATGCGCTACAAGTTTGATAGTATAGCAAGCCATCCCCATATACGATCTCATATGTTANCCATTTTAATTTTTTAAGTTTATTTTAAGGACGACACGTCATGGGTCAGATAGTTGGGATTGCCATTGTTTGGTTTATTATTGAGATGCTGGTTTGGTATTTGATTGCCCAGTTCACCAGTGGCTGGCTTGTATTTATGTGGTTTATTATTGCCGCAGTGATCGGTATCTCGCTTATACGTAAAGGCATGGTAGCTCTGAACCCGATGGCGCAGCAGATGAAAGCTGGCGGTATGATGAACCCAGCTATGCGCCCGCAAGAATCTACTATGCTAAAAAGTGTCGCGATGGCGGTTGCTGGCATCTTACTATTAATACCTGGGGTCATTAGCGACGTATTAGCGCTATTGGTCGTCCTGCCGCCAGTGCAAAAGCTACTCAAAGATAAAGCCAATAATTATGTTATGAATAATCAGCAGAAGATGATGGAGATGATGGCTAAGCAAATGGGCGGCGCTGGTGGTATGGGCGGCATGGGTGGTCAAAACCCGTTTGGCGGTATGGGCGGGCAGAACCCGTTTGGCGGCATGAACAATCAACAAAATCCATTCGGTCAACAGCAACAAAACCCGTTCAGCGATGTGTTTAAGCAGCATACGACAGTAGATGGCACGGCCAAAAATGTACCTAAAGATGTCAAAAAAATCACTAAATCGGCTAATGACGAATAGCCAGTAATGCTCACTCTCTTATAGTGCTAGGTTTTTGTATCGCTTTGGGTGGTCTTTAAGATTGTAGGGTCTTTAAAAATTTTAATTTCCTATTTTGANCGTCCATAAAAAAAGCCCCTATCTGCATAAGATAGGGGCTTTTTGGTGGTTGGTGCTCTGTTTATTGAATATTACTGTATTCGCTATAAATAAGAACACCTAACCGAATGTAACAACCAAAGTGTCGCCGTAAGATGGTAACCCATGAACCGTGAAGTTCAGGGCGGATGTGTCATTGCCTCGGCAGGTTTCCTGATACACTGCAAGCAGTGCAGGCATACACAATGAAGCAATAGGTAGCACATCCTGGTAAAGCATTATCGGCTCAGGGAATAAACATCTACTAGCCAACACTTCAGAATAGTTTTATCTTAACCAATGAAATTAGGTATTGCAAGTCTGATTTACAGATTGATACCCTTTGTTATTTGCACGAATAGTTGCCATATATCAGTAGAGAGGAAGATAAAAAGCCGATTTTTCAGCAATTTCAAGATGTGTGCTAATATAGACCACTTTATATTGTCTGAATCAATAAAGCCCAGTTGCGTACATGTATTCGATTGACAATATCTCACTATTTAAGCAGTACAGGTTTTCATTCATTTGAGGAGCGGTAATCTATGGCTAGTAAGCAACAACCATCAGAGTCTATCAACGACAAGACCCAGTACAGCGATCAGCAAAATAAAAAAACGCCACACGTATTAATGATATTAGATGGCTTTGGGCATCGTGAAGAAAATGACGATAATGCTATTGCTGCCGCCAATATGCCAAACTTAGATCAGATTTATCAGCAGTATCCGCACGGATTAATTTCAGGCTCAGGAGAAGACGTCGGACTGCCGCCGGGTCAGTTTGGTAACTCTGAAGTCGGTCATATGAATCTGGGCGCTGGACGNATTCTTTACCAGGACTCAACGCTCATCTCAAGCGAGCTTGAGAGTCGTGAGTTTTACAAGAATGAAGCGCTAGTAGGTGCGGTAAAAGCGGCTAATGAGCTTGGCGGTAATGTGCATATTATGGGCCTGCTCTCTGATGGCGGTGTGCATGCGCATCAAGATCATATTGAGGGTATGTGTCACTCCGCGCTCGTTCACGGTGCCAAAAACGTTTTTGTACATTGCTTCTTAGATGGTCGTGACACGCCGCCTAAATCTGCGGATAAATATATCAATCGTTTGCGAGAGTATTTAAATAAACTAAACTCGCACTACGAAGGCAACGTACAGATAGCCAGTATCATCGGTCGTTACTATGCTATGGATCGTGATAACCGCTGGGATCGCGTACAAAAAGCTTACGAGCTGATTACCGAAGGGAAAGCGGAGCGCATGTCAACGCGGGCGGATGGCGCCATTCAAGCAGCCTATAAAGCGCGCGAGACTGACGAGTTTGTCAGTCCAACTACCGTTATCGAGCATGGCGAAACCCCATGCACTGTCGAGAATGACGATGCGGTAATTTTTATGAATTTCCGTGCTGATCGTGCGCGTGAATTGGCACAAGCTTTTGTACTGCCTGATCATGAATTCTCAGGTTTTGCACGTCATAAGCAGCCAAAGCTCGCCGCTTTTGTTATGTTGACTAAGTACTCAGACGTGCTCGCGGACAACCCCAAAACGAGCATCGCTTATCATCCGACATCACTCAGCAACACTTTAGGCGAGTACTTACAAAACCAAGGTAAGACGCAGCTACGCATCGCCGAGACAGAGAAGTATGCGCATGTCACCTTTTTCTTCAGTGGCGGCCGTGAAGAGGAGTTTACTGGAGAAGAGCGCATTTTAGTGCCTTCACCAGATGTGGCAACTTACGACCTACAGCCAGAGATGAGTGCGCCGGAGGTGACCGATGAGCTCGTTGAAGCTATTGAGTCTGGTCAGTATGATGTGCTGATCGTCAACTATGCTAATGGCGATATGGTAGGGCATACTGGTATCTTTGATGCAGCAGTCAAGGCGGTAGAGGCATTAGATGTCTGTATCGGCCGCGTTAAGACAGCGGTGCGCGCCGCTGGTGGAGATATGCTTATTACTGCTGATCATGGTAACTGCGAGCAGATGCAGGACTATGAGAGCGGGCAGGTGCATACTCAGCATACCACTGAGCATGTGCCACTGATTTATATTGGTGACAAGGATGTCAAAGTACGTAGCGGTGGCCGATTAAGTGATGTCGCGCCAACGATACTTTCGTTGATGGAGCTAGAAGTCCCAAGCGAGATGACGGGTGAAAACTTACTGATCGCTAACGCTTAAGTCGATAAGCTTAAATCGATAAGCTTAAATCGATAAGTAGTTCTAAAGCGTACTTATAATCGGCGATTTAAACGGTCTTATCAGCATTTGCCAAAGATAGAAAAGGGAAGAGTAGAGATTATTCTTCCCTTTTTTATGCTTTGCTGTGCAAGCTTTGTCCTCTATAGTTTTTGCTTTTATGGTTTTTAAAGTTTATTGGTTATTAAGCTGACTTTAAGTGGTTTTTATCATAGCCTTAAGCTATCTTATGGTGTTATATAANAAAATTATTTATTTTTCAGGTGAGTTTTCCTATGCCTTTATCTGCTCTCAAAAATCTTCTTTTGGTAATACCAGTGAGTCAGCAGCAAGTGCTCCGAGCTATGCTGAGCCCTTGTCTATTAGCGGTGTTCGGCTTGAATGGGCCTGCGCANGCTGCGCTCAATGATGATCAGATAAAAGTGATAGACAAAGCTGGTGAGCAACAAAAGCAGGACACCGATACTACTGCTAATCTGCAGCTGATCAGCTTACAAGATAACAGGCCAATGATTGACAGCAGCACTGATAATCGGAGTGATGGTTTTTTAGAAGACGATACCAGCGCTTCTGATCAAAGCCAAGATTGGCCAGAGGATGACAGTGATGACAATGATGATATCGATGCCTTTGGCGATAGTACAAGCAGCCCATTAGCAGACGATATTGACGATGACTATGAAGAGGTACCGCGTGAAGTGGCGAACGTATCGCTCAAAGCCATCTCTCCTGAGACCCTTAAAACCTTTGTCGCTGTCGTTGATTTGGTGCGCCGCGAGTATATAGATCCGGTCAATGATGAAGTGTTATTCAATAATGCTATGAGCGGTATGCTGACCAAGCTTGATAGTCATGCAGAGTTTTTGGATGCTGAGGCGTATGAAAACTTACGTGCTTTCACCCAAGGCGATGTGGGTGATGTCGGTATCGAAGCGCACTATCAAGCGGATGCTGATCATTGGGTCGTGACTGAAGTGATAAAAGATTCACCTGCAGACCAAAAAGGCGTGACTGTCGGAGATTATTTACACCAAGTGGGCGAGTTTAAGCTTGATGATGAACGTGCGCCTAATGATATCAAGCAATTATTAACCGGTATTGCCGGCTCACAAATCGATGTCATCGTATCAAAAGCCGGACGACGTAAACGCGCAGTGACGCTCCAGCGTAATCATACNCGTACACAGAAGATAGATACGCGTTTGNTAGATGGCGTGGCTATTGTAAAACTACCATCGTTTCAAGAAACAACGCGCGAAAAAATAGTACAAAGTCTGATTGATTTAGACGCGCCTATCACTGGAGTGCTGTTAGACGTACGAGATAATCCAGGCGGGGTGCTGACCTCGGCAATCGATGTCGCCAGCCTTTTTATGAAAGATACGGATGTGGTACAAGTTAAAGGCCGTCAAGGCGATCCACGTATCTTAGCGACGAAAGGCAGCGCGTTACTTGCGCCGTTGCCGGTAGTCATTTTACAAAACCGGTATTCTGCCTCAGCAGCAGAGGTGTTAGCCAGTAGCTTACAGGCGCAGAACCGCGCCACTATCGCCGGGGAGACAAGCTACGGTAAAGGCTCGGTACAGTCGGTAATCGCATTAAATGATGAGCAAGCCGTCAAGCTAACGGTAGCCCACTATCTAACTACAGAGGGTGCAAAAATCGATAAAGTTGGGGTGCAGCCTGATGTGACTTTGAATGGTAGTGAAGGCTCATGGGAGCAGCAAGCACTTGACTTACTACGCCCAAAAATACAAAACTCAGGAATTCATCTGGTNAGAAAAGGCCATGTTGCCCAGCCAGCGGTGAAGTAGCTAGAGCGCTGATTATATAGCTGTATGTAGCTCTTAATGGCTAGACTATGCTGATAACTAGCGTAGTTATGAGTCTGTTTGCTCTTCAGCAATTCCAAGTTTTTTCATGCGATAGCGTAANGAGCGAAAGGTGGTACCTAAGAGCTCAGCAGCTTGTGTTTTATTCCAACCAGTCTGCTGCAGCGCAGTGACAATCAGCTGTTTTTCTTGCTGCTGTAGATAAGCCTCTAAGCCTTTTTCGGGTAATTCAGCAGAGGTACTTTCTTGCATCGCTGCTGATACACTCGCTTTCGTGTCTTTTTGAGGATTATCCGTTGGTAAACTATCCTCTGCCGCAACTACGCTGTTGGATAAAGGCGTAGTTTGGCTAGTCGGATCAGTCGTAGATTGTGACTGATCACAATAGGATGGCTCAGACTCCGGTAATCCTAAGTGCTCGGCTGCGATGATATCACTCTCCGCTAACGTTATCGCTCGCTCTAACAAATTACGTAGCTCACGAACGTTACCGGCGAAATGATGCAACTTTAAACGCCTAATAGCATCATCACTGAGCTGTGGTGATCCTTTTAGTTGCCACTCCTCACGAATCAAAGCTAAGAAATGCTGAGCCAAAGCCGGAATATCATGCGCACGCTCATTAAGCGCAGGTAGCTTTAGCTCAATGACATTGATACGGTAGTATAAGTCTTGTCTAAAGTGGTTAGCCGCTACCAGCTGCGCCAGATCTTTATGAGTGGCAGATAATAGGCGAATATCGACGGCGACCTCTTTGGTATCGCCAATCGCGCGCACGGTTTTTTCTTGAATGGCGCGCAGGAGCTTGACTTGCATCGCTAAAGGTAAGTCTGCAATTTCGTCCAAAAACAACGTCCCGCCATTGGCTTGTTGAAACAGTCCTTGCTTGTCAGCCACTGCACCCGTAAAGCTGCCTTTTTTATGACCGAAAAACTCTGACTCCATTAGCTCAGAGGGGATAGCGCCGCANTTGACAGGAACAAAATGCGCCTCACGTCGAGGACTTAAGTCATGAATGAGCCGAGCGGCGACTTCTTTACCTGTCCCTGAAGCCCCTGATAAAAATACCGGTGCTTGCGAGCGGGCAAGCTTTAAGATAGTCGATTTTAGCGTATGCATGACTTTGGTGTCGCCAATTAAGCGCTGGTCTAGCAATTGCTGTTCAGGCGTCTTCGCGTCTGCTGGTTGAACGCTATCATCTTGACGAATGACTTTTAGAGCGTTTTCGACCAACTGCCGCAAACGCGGTAGCTCCAAAGGCTTATTGACAAAATCAAATGCGCCTAATTTTAGCGCTTCGATAGCTAAGTCCATACTGCCATGTGCGGTGATGACAGCCACTGGCACAGTAGAGCTGCTGCTGATAAGTTTGACCAGATCAAGACCTGATCCATCCGGTAATTGCAGATCTGTGAGACAAAAATCGTATTCATTGTCTTGCCAGTAAGCTTTTGCCTGCGCTAAATCATAAGCGACATCGCTTTTGATGCCCATTTTAGTCAGGGTGATTTGCATTAAGCGGCACAAATCTACTTCGTCATCGACGACCAGTGCAGTTGCTGTCATAAATAACCTTTCAGTGTTCAACGAATAAAATGGGTNTAAAGCAGTTANTATAGATTAATGGGTTAAAAGGCAGCTAAAGTCGGCCACCANTGAACGCTTATCTGTTTAGAGGTCCACACTCTCGGCTATAGCCTGCTCGGTCAAAATAGCTGGAATGATCAAGCGAAAGCAGGTTTTTTCGTGCTCTGGNACATAGACTAAACGCGCCTGATTAGCCTCACTAAACGCTTGTGATAGATATAAGCCCAAGCCTGTACCAGCTTTATCAGTGGTAA
>FUFK010038366.1_pt1 | contig 18706 bp, 21 predicted proteins | sample 1021851 | NCBI WGS metagenome assembly FUFK01 (sample SAMEA51879418, study PRJEB19060) | metagenome
TTGGTATGTTTATTTTTCCTATTTTAGACATTAAAATACCTTACAAATAATTTCACCACCAAGTTTTTTCTTTCTTGCATCGACATCTGTCATTACACCTTGTGGCGTAGATACAATAGCAATACCAAGACCATTATTTATTTTTGGAAGACTACTCGCGCTAGAAAATATCCTCCTACCTGGTTTAGAAATTCTTTCAATAGTATTTATAACTGGATTTCCTGAGTTATATTTTAAATTAATTTCAATTGAAGGTTTTTTGTCATCATTGATTTTATAGTCTATAATATAACCTTCTGCTTTTAATACATCGGCAATTTTAGATTTAAATTTTGACGAAGGTAAAGAAACTTTACTATGATTTCTCACTTGAGCATTTTTAATTCTTGCTAGCATATCACCTATTGGATCACTTAAACTCATATTTTCCTTTCTACCAACTCGATTTTACCATTCCAGGAATTTTACCCTCTAAACCAAGTTGTCGAAGGGCTATTCTTGAAATTTTTAATTTTCTGTAAACACCGTGTGGTCTTCCTGTAATTTGACACCTATTCATTACTCTGACTTTTGCAGAATTTCGGGGTAATTTTGACAACTTTTGCTGAGCTTTAAATCTTTCTTCTAAAGATAATTTTTTATCCATTAATATTTTTTTTAACTTCAATCTTTTCTTATAAAATTTATCTGACAATTTTATTCTTTTATTATTCTTATTTATCGCACTCATTTTAGCCATTAATTGCTCCTTTTTTCACTAAATGGAAAATTTAAATGTTTTAATAATTCAAAACTGTGTTCTACTTTTTGAGATTTAATAACTATAGTAATGTCTAAACCTCTGATTTTGTCGACTTTATCAAAATTTACCTCAGGAAATATGATGTGTTCTTTTACACCAAAGGTATAATTACCAAATTTATCAAAACCGTTAAGACTTAACCCTCTAAAATCTTTTATTCTTGGTAATGCTATATTTGTTAATCTATCAATAAATTCATACATTTTATTTTTTCTCAATGTTACTTTCAATCCTGAATTAGTGTTTTTTCTAGTTTTAAAATTTGCAATGGATTTTTTGAATTTAGTTACTACAGGCATTTGACCTGTGATATTTGCCATGTCCTCTTGGCAGGATTTTAGAATTTTTTGATCATTTCCATCAAGACCTAAACCCATATTCAAAACAATTTTTTGTATTCTTGGACCCATATATAAATTTTTATAACCGAACTTTTCTTTTAATGTTGGCTCAATATCTTTGGTAATGGTTAGCTTTAATCTAGGTATCATTATTTTTTAGCCTCATTTTTATTTTTGGTATCAAAAATTGCTAAGTTCGAGAGGTTTATAAAATTTTCCTTTGATATTATTCCACCTTTCTTTTCTTTTGTAGTTTTCACATGTTTTTTTATCATGTTGATACCTTTTACTTTTGCTCTATTATTTTTTCTATCAATTTCAATCACATCACCATCTTTATTTTTATCTTTGCCACTCAATATTTTTACTTTCACACCTTTTTTAATCATTACAAAACCTCTGGTGCCAACGAAATTATTTTCATTTGCCCTCTATTTCTTAATTCTCTGGTAACTGGTCCAAAAATCCTTGTGCCTATAGGCTCTCCTTTATCATCTGTCAGAACAGCTGCATTATTATCAAATCTTACTTTAGACCCATCATTTCTATGGATTCCTTTTTTTACTCTAACAACTACAGCCTTATGTACTGCACCTTTTTTAACTTTTCCTTTCGGTATTGCTTCTTTTACAGCCACTACAATAGTATCTCCGATACTTGCATACCTTCTTTTTGATCCACCTAAAACTTTTATACATTCTATCTTTTTTGCTCCAGTGTTATCAGCCACAAATAATTCTGTCTGAACTTGTATCATTTGGAAACTCCTATCACTTCAAATTTTTTCGACTTTGAGTAAGGTTTGCACTCTTGTATTGATACTTTATCACCGTTTTTACATTTATTCTCTTCGTCATGTACACTATATTTTTTTCTAGCTTTAATCACTTTTTTCAATACAGGATGTTGGTATTTTCGCTCAACTAAAACTGTAATAGTTTTATTTGGTTTATCGCTTACAACAATTCCACTTAATATTTTTTTAGGCATCTTTTCTCACTATAAATGTTTTTAATCTTGCAATATTTTTCTTTGTTTCATTTATCTTTGATGGACTTTTTATTTGACCATTAATTTTTTGAAATCTAAAATTAAATAAGTCCTTTTTTAACTTATCTATATTTTTCAAAGCTTGTTCTTTTGTCAATTTTTTTATCTCACTTTTTTTCATTTAAATTCTTTTAATAAATTTACATTTTATTGGTAGTTTAGCTGAAGCTTTGTAAAGAGCTTCTCTAGCAATTTCTTCTGTTACTCCGTCAACTTCAAATAAAATTCTTCCTGGTTTAACTCTACATGCCCAATATTCGGGTGAACCCTTGCCTTTACCCATTCTTACTTCTGTGGGTTTTTTTGATACTGGTATATTTGGGAACATTCTTGTCCAAACTCTGCCTTGTCTTTTCATGTGTCTTGTTAAAGCAACTCTAGCTGCCTCTATTTGTCTGGATATAATTCTTTCAGGTTGAATTGCTTTCAATCCGAAAGAACCATAATTCATAGCATTACATCTGGAAGCATTGCCATGGATTCTTCCTTTATGTGCTTTTCTAAATTTTGTTCTTGTTGGTTGTAACATTATTATGTTTTGTTCCTTTCTTGGCTAAATTCTTTTGTAAATATTTCTCCTTTATATATCCATACTTTTATTCCAATTATTCCATAAGTTGTAAGAGCTTCTGCTTCAGCGTAATCAATATCTGCCCTTAAAGTATGGGATGGAATGCTACCATCTCTTAACCACTCTGTTCTTGCAATTTCGTTTCCACCAAGTCTTCCACTACAAGACACTTTAATTCCTTTTGCTCCTAACCTTAATGCAGATTGCATTGCTCTCTTCATTGCTCTCCGATATGAAACACGTTTAACCAACTGTTGAGCAATATTCTCGGCAACTAAAAATGAATTTGTCTCAGGTTTTTTAACTTCCTTAATATTTAAGACTATTTCATTAGCACTCAATTTTGATAATTTCCCTTTAATTTTTTCTATATCACTTCCCTTTTTTCCAATTACAAACCCAGGTCTAGAAGTATAAATTGTTACGAAACATTTTTTTGCTGACCTTTCTATCATGACTTTAGAGACTCCAGAGTTAATAACATTTTTTTTAATAAATTCTCTAATTTTAAAATCTTCAATTAAATAATTTCCAAAATCTTGTTTCTTTGCATACCAGACGGAGTCCCATCCTCTATTGATACCTAATCTTAAACCTACTGGATTAACCTTTTGTCCCATGTTCCTTCTCTTTTTGCTTCATTTGTTCACTCAAAACTATCGTTACGTTTGAGTATGGTTTCATAATTTCTGCAGCCCTACCTTTGGCTCTAGCTCTAAATCTTTTCATTATTACCTGTTTTCCACAGAATGCTTCTTTCACAACTAAATTATCAATATCATATTGAAAATTATTTTCTGCATTAGCAACTGCAGATGATATTGTTTTTTTAACATCTTTAGAAATTCTTTTTTCTGAGAAAGATAAATCTCTAATGGCAATTTCTACTTTTTTACCAACTATTGATTTAAGTATAGGTTTTAATTTTCTAACGCTAGATCTTACATTCTTATTTATTGATCTAACTTGTTTTAAATCTATGTCTTTTTTTGAACTCATATTTATTTCTTATCAGCTCCCTTAGCTCCACCCTCAACTTTTGCTTTTTTATCAGCTGGTGTATGACCAAAAAACTGTCTTGTTGGAGCAAATTCTCCAAATTTGTGACCCACCATGTCTTCAGATACTGTTATTGGTATAAATTTTTTGCCGTTATAAATTAAGAAACTAAATCCAACGAAGTCAGGTATTATTGTAGACTTTCTAGACCAAGTTTTAATTGGTTTTTTATTAGGATCATTTTTAATCTTTTCAACTTTTTTGATTAAACTTTCCTCAACAAACGGTCCTTTCCAAACAGATCTTGCCATATATTAAGCTCTCTTCTTCTTTCTTCTCCTTATTATAAATTTGTCAGTTCTTTTATTGTCTCTTGTTTTTAATCCCTTAGCAGATTGTCCAGTAGGAGAAACAGGATGTCTACCGCCTGCAGATTTTCCTTCACCACCACCATGTGGGTGATCCACTGGATTTTTAACAACTCCTCTGGTATGTGGTCTTCTTCCCAGCCATCTTGATCTACCAGCTTTACCAATTTTAATGTTTTTTTGATCAGGATTAGATAATACTCCAATTGTAGCCAACGCTCTTGAGTCTATTTTTCTTACTTCACCTGAAGTCATTTTTATAATTGAGTAATTTCCATCGATACCTGAAATCGTTACAGAAGAACCGGCTGCTCTTGCTATTTTTCCGCCAGCTCCTGGCTGTATTTCAACATTATGTATATCAATACCTACTGGAATGTCCTGTAATGGTAAACAATTTCCTATTTTAATTTCTGAAGAAGAACCATTTTGAATATGATCACCAACTTTTATTTTTTGCGGAGCAAGATAATAAAATTTTTGATTATCCTCAAATTTAACTAACATTATGTGACATGACCTGTTAGGGTCATACTCAATTCTTTCTACAATTGCTTTCATATCTTTCTTTTTTCTATAAAAATCTATTTTTCTATACTTGTGTTTATGTCCTCCACCATGATTTCTAGATGTTATACGACCATAATTATTTCTTCCTTTTGAAGAATAATTTGCACTTGTTAATGGTTTATAAGGCTTGCCCTTCCATAAACCTTCTCTACTTGTTAAAATAGTACCTCTGGTAGATTTTGTATAAGGTTTGAATGTTTTTAAAGCCATAATTTAAATTCCTGTTGTTAAGTCAATATTTTGACCCTTCTTAAGAGTAATAATTGCCTTTTTAAAACCTTTCTTTTTTACTTTCTTCCCTCTTGAGGATTTAATTCGAGTTTGTTTATTAATAATATTAATTTTTGTAACATTTACTTTAAATATTTTCTCAATTGATCCCTTTAGAGTTTTTTTATTAGCACTTTGAGGTACTTTAAAAACAATTTTATTTTGCTCTGACAAATTTGTTGATTTCTCAGTCACAACAGGGAACAAGATTTTATCATATAAGTTTAGTTTATCCATTATTGATACCTTTTTTCCAATTCTTTGACTGAGCTCTCAGTAAAAATAATTTTTTTATATTTTACTATATCAAATGCACTGAAATGATTTGCATCCGTTAATTTGACATTAGGAATATTTCTAGTTGATCTTAAGATATTAGCTTTTGATTTTGTATCTACAATGAGCAATGAATTATTTGCATCAAACTTCTTTAAAAATTCAAACATCTCTTTTGTTTTTTCAATTTTTTTTCCAAAATCATCAAAAATAATTACGTTATTAGATTTATTTTTTTCAGTAATAAGTGAGGCTATACTCATTTTTTTTTCACTCTTATTCAACTTTCTAGTTTTATAATTATCCTGACCTTTTGGTCCATGAGCTATTCCCCCACCTACAAATATAGGAGCCTTTTTACTAGAGTGTCTTGCATTACCAGTACCTTTTTGTGANTAAATTTTAGACGTTGAGCCAGTTATTTCATTTCTTTGCTTTGTTTTTGCTTTTCTNCCTTTAAAGTTTGCNTTNAATTTATAGATAACACCACTCACTAATTGATTATTAACTTTAGCGCTAAAAATTTTATCTAGCACCTCTATGCTCTGTTTTTTTCCATCAATACTTAATTTATCTATTTTCATTTATTTTTTCTTTTTATCGGCTAATTTTTTTTGTTTTTCAATTTGCTCAATTTTTTCTTCAATTGACATTCGGTTAATTTCTTTAACTGATTTTCTAATTAGAACTTCTGTATTTTTTGATCCAGGAATAGAACCTTTTAAATATAGCAAATTATTTTCTTTGTCAGTTTTTATAACTTCAATATTTTGTATAGTTCTAATTTTATCTCCCATATGACCAGCCATTTTTTTTCCTTTAAAAACTTTACCTGGATCCTGCCTTTGTCCTGTTGAACCATGTGATCTATGAGAAATTGAAACACCNTGNGTAGCTCTTAANCCACCAAAATTATGTCTTTTCATTGCGCCNGCAAATCCTTTACCAATTGTCTTGGATTTAACGTCAACAAATTTAACATTCTCAAATATTTCTAATCCTATTTCATTTCCTTCTTTTAGATTTTCAGTACTTTCTAACCTAAACTCTTTTAGTGTTTTTTTTGGCTCAGTATTTTTTTTGCTAAAATAACCTTTCATGGCTTTGGTTAATTTTGAGTTTTTTATTTTNCCAAATCCTATTTGNACTGCGCTNTATCCTCTGTTTTCTTTATTAATAACGTTTATTACTCTTCCAGTCTCCATTTTTAACACAGTAACTGGAACTGATTGCCCAGTTTTAAAAAACTCTCTAGACATTCCTATTTTTTTTCCAATTAAAGCTAAATTATCCATTATATTTTAATCTCCACNTCTACNCCNGATGCTAAATCAAGTTTCATTAGTGCTTCNACTGTTGCNGGTGTAGGTTCAATAATATCAATTAATCTTTTNTGNGTTCTNGTTTCNAATTGTTCTCTNCTTTTTTTATCAATATGTGGTGATCTTAAAACAGTATATCTCTCTATTTTTGTAGGTAGAGGAATTGGACCTTTAATATTAGCNCCTGTTCTTTTAACAGTATTTACGATCTCNTCAGTGGACTGATCCAAAACCTTNTTNTCGTAAGCTCTTAATTTTATTCTAATNTTTTGTTTATCCATAATTAACCTGTTTTCTTAGTTACCTCATCTTGNACATTTTGTGGAACCTTGTCNTAATGATCAAAAAACATTGAGTATTGAGCTCTACCTTGTGACATAGATCTTAAGCTATTTATATAACCAAACATATTTGCTAATGGCACCATTGCGGTTATTACTGTTGCATTTCCTCTTTGTTCTTGTGTACTTATTTGACCTCTTCTACTATTTAAATCACCTATTACATCTCCCATGTAATCCTCTGGTGTTACAACTTCAACTCTCATAACTGGTTCTAAAAGTTTTAGAGTTCCTCTGGCACATGCCTCTTTAAAACATTGTCTTGAAGCAAGCTCAAAGGCTAATACACTAGAATCAACATCATGGTGTAAACCATCTAAGATTGTAACCTTATAGTCAATTAAAGGAAATCCAGCTAAAATTCCACCATCAGCTATTGTCTCTACACCTTTTTCAACACCTGGTATGAATTCTTTTGGTATTGCACCACCTTTTATTTTGCTTTCAATTTCTCTACCTTTGCCAGGCTCTAATGGTTCAACAGATAATTTTACTCTAGCAAATTGCCCTGCTCCACCACTCTGTTTTTTATGTGTATAATCAAACTCAGCAGCTTTTAAAATTGTTTCTCTGTATGCGACTTGAGGTGCTCCTACATTCGCTTCAACTTTGAATTCTCTTTTCATTCTATCAACAATAATATCTAAATGTAACTCACCCATTCCTTTAATTATTGTTTGACCTGACTCTTCATCAGATGATACTCTGAATGAGGGATCTTCTTTAGCTAATCTTCCTAATGCTTCACCCATTTTTTCTTGATCAGCCTTTGATTTAGGCTCAACTGCAATTTCTATAACTGGATCTGGAAATTCCATTGGCTCAAGTAATACTGGTGCATCTTTATTAGCTAATGTATGACCTGTTATCGTATTTTTTAATCCTGCGAGCGCAACTATATCACCTGCGCTTGCTTCTTTAATGTCTTCTCTTGAATTAGCATGCATTAGAAGCATTCTTCCAACTCTTTCCTCTTTATCTGAAGAAGTATTATAAACTCCAGTTCCAGATTTAACTGTTCCTGAATAAATTCTAATAAATGTAAGACTTCCTACAAATGGATCTGTTGCAACTTTAAAAGCTAAAGCTGAAAAAGGCGCATTATCCTCAAACTTCATTTCAATTTCTTCATCAGATCCTGGTTTTGTCCCCATAATAGATCCAAGATCCTCTGGACTTGGCAAGTAATCAACAACGGCGTCTAATAATGGTTGAACACCTTTATTTTTAAAAGCAGAACCTGTTAAAACTGGAACAAACTCAAAATTTAAACATCCTTTTCTAACACATTTAATCAAATCTTCTTGTTTAATTTCTTCGCCTCCTAAATAGGCTTCCATTAATTTTTCATCTTGCTCAACAGCTGTCTCAACTAATTCTTGTCTGTATTTATCACATGTCTCTTTGAGATCATCTGGAATATCTTTTTCTTCCCACTCAGCGCCAAGGTCTTCGTTTTTCCATACAATTGCTTTCATTTTAACTAAATCAACAACACCTTGTAATGATGACTCTATTCCAATAGGCACCTGCATAACTAAAGGTTTGGCTCCAAGTCTATCTTTAATCATATCCACACATCTAAAGAAATCTGCACCAGTTCTATCAAGTTTATTTACAAAGCAAATTCTAGGAACTTTATATTTATCAGCTTGTCTCCAAACTGTTTCAGATTGTGGTTCAACACCTGCAACACCATCAAAAACTGCTACTGCACCATCTAAAACTTTTAAAGATCTTTCAACTTCAATTGTAAAATCAACATGGCCAGGGGTATCAATAATATTAATTCTATGATCTCTCCAAAAACAAGTTGTTGCAGCTGAGGTTATTGTAATTCCGCGCTCTTGTTCTTGTTCCATCCAATCCATCGTTGCAGCACCATCATGTACTTCACCAATTTTATGACTTTTGCCAGTGTAATATAAAATTCTTTCTGTGGTAGTTGTTTTACCAGCATCAATATGTGCCATTATACCAATGTTTCTATATTTATTTAATTGATGCGTTTTAGCCATAATACTTACCATCTAAAATGCGCAAAAGCTTTATTTGACTCTGCCATTTTATGTGTGTCTTCCTTTTTTTTTATTGCTGATCCTCTATTTTGATACGCGTCAAAGATTTCGTTAAAAAGTTTATCAGACATTTTTTTGTCTTTTCTTTTTCTAGATGCATCAATTATCCATCTTAAAGCCAATGCTTGAGATCTTTTAGCTTTAACTTCAACTGGAACTTGATATGTGGCTCCTCCAACACGTCTTGATCTAACTTCAACTGTAGGTCTTACATTATTTATCGCATCATTAAAAACGGTTAAAGGTTCGTCCTTTGATTTTGATTTAATTTTATCAATTGCGTCATAGACTATTTTTTCAGCAATAGTTTTTTTACCATCTAACATTATTGAATTAATAAGTTTCGGAATTATTACTGATTTAAATTTTGGATCAACTATTGGTATTTTTTTTGGTGCTTTTCTTTTTCTAGACATCTTTATTTACCTTTTTTAGTTCCGTATAAAGATCGTCTTTGTTTTCTATTCGCAACACCTTGCGTGTCTAAATTACCACGTAGTATGTGATATCTAACACCAGGTAAATCTTTAACACGTCCGCCTCTTATTAGTACAACTGAGTGTTCTTGAAGGTTGTGTCCTTCTCCAGGTATATATGCGGTAACTTCAAAACCATTTGATAACCTAACTCGAGCAACTTTTCTTAACGCTGAGTTTGGTTTCTTCGGAGTTGTTGTGTAAACTTTTACACAAACACCTCTTTTCAGAGGTTGTTTTTGAAGTGCAGGAACTTTGTTCCTAGCAACTTGTTTATCTCTTCCTTTTCTTAACAACTGGTTAATTGTTGGCATAAATTTTATATAAGTTTGATTTTAGATGAAATAACTGTCAGGTTATTTGTGGCAGCGTTTAGTGCACTAGTCACTACATTCCAACCAAAAACACGCACAAAATACTATAGAAATTCCATTTGTCAAATTAAAAGACATGGAAAAATTATGATTTTTTATTGATTTACGGGGCTTTCTGCTTGTTCAATCTTCTCGTTTTCAGCAATGAATTTTTCATCGTCTAAACGAGCTTTCTTGTTCCACAGATTTTTAACAGATCCAGTTCCAGCAGGAACCAATCTACCAACAATAACATTTTCTTTTAATCCTGATAACTTATCTACCTTACCTTTAATTGCTGCATCTGTTAAAACTCTAGTTGTTTCTTGAAATGAAGCAGCTGAAATAAATGACTCTGTTTGAAGTGAGGCTTTAGTTATTCCCATTAAAACTCTCTCTCCAACAGCAGGGTTTTTACCATCTTTAATTAGCTGTTCGTTCATATTTTCAAATCTTATTCTATCAATAATTTCTCCAGGAAGTAATGTGCTGTCACCTTGAGTTTTAACTTCAACTTTTTTCAGCATTTGTCTTAATATAACTTCAATGTGTTTATCATTTATAATTACACCTTGTAGTCTATAAACATCTTGTACCTGGTTTACGAAATATTCAGTTAATTCTTCAATACCTAAAATTCTAAGAATATCATGTGGCAATGGTTGACCATCTAACAAATATTCACCTTTTTTAATTTTTTCACCTTGATTAAAATTAATGTGTTTTCCTTTTGGTATTAAATAACTTGAAGTATCACCATTTTCAGATTCAATTGTTACTCTTTGTTTGCCTCTTACTTCTTTTCCAAAAATTACTTTTCCATCATTTTCAGCAATAATTGCACTATCTTTTGCTTTTCTTGCTTCAAATAATTCAGCAACTCTTGGTAGACCTCCTGTAATATCTTTAGTCTTTGTGGTTTCTTTAGGAAGTCTAGCTATTACATCCCCAGCTGAAATTTTTTGTCCGTCTTTAACAGATAATATTGAGTCTGGAACTAGGTAGTATCTTGCTTCATTGTCATCGGCTTTTTTAACAACATTTCCTTTTGCATCTCTTAAAGTAATTCTTGGTTTTAAATCTGTATTTTTAGATTGAGTTTTCCAATCAACTACTGCTTTAGTAGAAATTCCAGTTGCGTCATCAGTTGTCTCCGCAATTGATACACCATCGATTAAATCTACATAATTTGCTATTCCATCTTTTTCTGCAATAACAGGTGTTGTATATGGATCCCACTCACATATTTTTGATCCTTTTTTAACTTTATCTCCATTTTCAAAGAAAAGTTTTGATCCGTATGGAACTTTATATGCAGCTACTTGTAATCCATTATCGTCTTCTATTGATAATTCTGTATTTCTTCCCATCACAATTAAATTTTTTTTTGAATCTATTAATAGATTTGTATTAACAATTTTTAATACACCATCATTATTAGATACTATTTGAGAGTCTTGTTTGACTGATGCAGTTCCTCCAACATGGAAAGTTCTCATAGTAAGCTGAGTTCCTGGTTCACCAATAGATTGAGCTGATATCATTCCAATTGCTTCACCAACATGTACCATTTTACCTCTTGATAAATCTCTACCATAACAAGTTGCACATACACCTTCTTTCAAACTACAAGTCATTACTGAGTAAACATTCAAGTTTTTTACACCTGCAGAGTCGATTTTTTCACATGCTGCCTCATCGATCATGCTATTCTTCTTTATTAAAACTTCACCTGTTAATGGATTTTTTACATCTTTTGCTGTTACTCTTCCAAGAGCTCTTTCTGACAAGCTAACCATTATATTTCCACCTTCTAAAACCTCTGTAAGCTTTATAAAACTTGGGTTATCACATTTAACTTGAGTGATAGTTAAATCTTGGGCAACATCACAAAGTCTTCTCGTTAAATACCCAGAACTTGCAGTTTTTAATGCTGTATCAGCTAGTCCTTTTCTAGCTCCGTGCGTTGAATTAAAATATTCTAACGCAGTCAAACCTTCTTTAAAATTAGATGTTATTGGTGACTCAATAATTTCACCAGATGGTTTAGCTATTAAACCTCTCATACCAGCTAATTGCTTCATTTGAGCTGCAGAACCTCTTGCTCCACTGTCAGCCATCATAAATACTGAATTGATTTTTAGACCATCTTCTGTCATTTCTGTAGCAGAAATTCTTTTCATCATTTCAGATGCAACTTTATCTGTACATTTTGACCATGCATCAATAACTTTATTGTATTTTTCACCTCTAGTTATTAGTCCTTCTGCATATTGATTTTCATAATCAGAAATTAGTTTTTTAGTTTCATCAATTAATTGTTGTTTGTTATCTGGAATAACTAAATCGTCTTTACCAAATGATATTCCAGCTTTGAAAGCATGTTTAAATCCAAGATCCTTTAATTTATCGCAAAATATTACTGTACTTTTTTGACCAGAAAATCTGAAAACATGATCAATAACCTCGGATACTATTTTTTTAGGCAATAATCTGTCAACTAAAGCAAATCTATTATTTATATTTTTTGGAATTAAGTTTGCTAACAAAAATCTTCCAGCTGTGCTAATATGTTTTTCATATTTAGTATTTCCCTTTTCATCAACTGTTACAAATCTAGAAACAATTCTTGAATGAACTTTAATTTGACCAATTTCTAATGCATGTTCAATCTCTGAGGTATTTACAAAATATCCTTCAACTCTATCAGTTTGATATGGAGGCTGAGAGAGATAGTAAATTCCTAAAATCATATCCTGACTTGGAACAATTATAGGTTTTCCATTTGATGGGCTTAAAATATTATTTGTAGACATCATTAAAACTCTTGCTTCTAATTGTGCCTCTAAACTCAATGGAACATGAACTGCCATTTGGTCACCATCAAAGTCTGCATTAAATGCAGCACAAGTAAGTGGATGTAGCTCGATTGCATTTCCTTCAATTAGTTTTGGTTCAAATGCTTGAACTCCTAATCTGTGTAGAGTTGGAGCTCTGTTTAATATAACTGGATGTTCTCTAACAATTAATTCCAATGCATCCCAAACTTCATTTCTCTCTCTTTCAACAAGTTTTTTTGCTTGTTTTATTGTAGAGGCTAATCCAAGTTTATTTAGTCTTGCGTATAAAAATGGCTTAAACAATTCTAAAGCCATTTTTTTAGGTAATCCACATTCATGTAACTTTAAGTCTGGTCCAACAACGATCACCGATCTTCCAGAGTAATCCACTCTTTTACCTAATAAATTTTGTCTAAATCTACCTTGTTTACCTTTCAACATTTCTGCTAAAGATTTTAGAGGTCTTTTACCTGTTCCCGTGATAACTCTTCCTCTTCTACCATTATCAAATAATGCGTCTACAGACTCTTGAAGCATTCGTTTTTCATTTCTTACAATTATGTCTGGAGCTTTAAGATCCATTAATCTTTTCAAACGGTTATTTCTATTAATAACTCTTCTATATAAATCATTTAAATCTGATGTAGCAAATCTACCACCATCTAAAGGGACTAATGGTCTTAACTCTGGTGGAATTACTGGAATTGTTGTTAAAATCATCCATTCAGGTTTATTTCCAGTCTCAATAAAGGACTCAATTAATTTTAATCTTTTAATAGATCTCTCCTCTGATACTTTTGATTTAGTTTCTTTAATTGATTTTATTAAAGCTTCTTTTTCTTGCTCTAAATCTATAGATTTTAATATTTCTAAAATTGCTTCAGCACCAATTCCTGCAGTAAATGACTCTTCACCATACTCATCTTGATATTTTATAAGTTCTTCTTCGCCCAAAAGTTGGTTCTTCTTTAGACCAGTTAAACCTGGTTCTATAACTATGAAATTTTCAAAATAAAGAACTCTTTCTACCTCTTTAAGCTTCATGTCAATGGCCAGAGATATTCTACTTGGAAGCGATTTTAGGAACCATATGTGAGCTACTGGAGTTGCTAAATTTATATGACCCATTCTTTCACGTCTCACATTTGATTTTGTTACCTCAACACCACATTTTTCACATATTATTCCTCTGAATTTCATTCTCTTGTACTTACCACAAAGACACTCGTAATCTTTTATTGGTCCAAATATTCTTGCACAAAATAATCCGTCTTTTTCTGGTCTAAAAGTTCTGTAGTTTATCGTTTCAGGCTTTTTAATTTCACCATAAGTCCATGATTTAATTTTCTCTGGACTAGCAAGAGTAATTTTTATGCTATTAAAATTTTGTGCTTCTGAAATTTCTGATGATTTAAATAGATCTGTTAATTCTTTACTCATATTAATTTAACTCCACATTTAATGCTAAAGATTTAATTTCTTTAACTAAAACGTTAAATGACTCTGGTATACCAGACTCAAAATTTTCCTCACCTTTTACAATAGTTTCGTAGACTTTAACCCTACCAGCAACATCGTCTGACTTGACAGTTAAAATTTCTTGTAGAGTATATGAAGCCCCATAAGCTTCTAAAGCCCAAACTTCCATTTCACCAAATCGCTGACCACCTAATTGTGCTTTGCCTCCAAGTGGTTGTTGGGTTACTAAGCTGTAAGGTCCAGTAGATCTTGCGTGAATTTTATCTTCTACTAAATGATGAAGTTTTAACATATAAATTGTTCCAACTGTGACAGGTCTATCAAATTTTTCTCCCGTTCTTCCATCCCAAAGAGTTGTTTGACCAGAATTCGGTAACTCAGCTAATTCTAGCATTTTTGTTACATCGTTTTCTTTAGCTCCATCAAAAACTGGTGTCGCTATTGGAACACCATGTCTTATATTTGAACACAAGTCCTCAAATTCTGATTGATTTAATTTTTCAATATCTTCATCGTATATTTCTTTGCCATATACATTTTTTAAAAATGATTTAATTTTTTCAGTTTTTTCAATCTTCTTCTGGTTTTCATTTACTAATTGGTTTAATTTTTCACCTAACTCTGTACAAGACCATCCTAAATGTGTCTCTAATATTTGACCTACGTTCATCCTACTTGGAACACCTAATGGATTAAGAACTATATCAACAGGTTTACCATTTTCTCTATAAGGCATGTCTTCAACTGGAACTATTTTACTTACAACTCCTTTATTTCCATGCCTTCCTGACATTTTATCACCAGGTCTTAATCTTCTTTTAATCGCTACAAAAACTTTGACCATTTTCATAACGCTAGGCAGTAAATCATCTCCTTGTCTAATTTTTAAAACTTTATCCTCAAATCTGTCTTGGATATCTTGTTTCGCACTGTTATATTGGTCTTTGATTTGAGACAAAGATGAATATTTTGCTTGATCTTCAATAGAAATCTTAAATAAGTCAGATATAGGTAGATTGTTAATTATATCGTCAGATAAAATACTGTTTGCTTCTACGTCTTTAATTTTCTTATTTATCTTAGTCCCACTTAATATAGATGTAAGCCTTTGTTTAATACTTCGTTCAAGTATTTCTTCCTCTACTTTTTTATCTTCTTGAACGCTCTCAATTTCTGCTCTCTCAATAGTTATAGATCTTTCATCTTTATCAATTCCATGTCTATTAAAAACTCTCACATCAACCACTATACCACCACTTCCACTTGGCATTTTAAGTGAAGTATCAGTGACATCTATAGCTTTTTCACCAAATATAGATCTTAAGAGTTTTTCTTCAGGGCCAGATGCAGTATCTCCTTTAGGTGTGACTTTACCTACCAAAATATCTCCTGGCTTTACCTCTGCCCCAATATAGACTATTCCGGACTCATCTAAATTTTTTAGAGATTCTTCATTAACATTCGGTATGTCTCTAGTTATATCTTCTTCGCCTAATTTAGTATCTCTTGCCATTACTTCATACTCTTCTATATGTATTGATGTAAATACATCATCAGTTACACATCTTTCTGAAATTAATATGGAGTCCTCAAAATTATATCCTTGCCAGGGCATGAATGCTACAGTCACATTCTTACCTAATGCTAATTCACCAACCTTAGTGGATGGACCATCAGCAATAATATCTCCCGATTTTACTTTATCACCAACCCTTACTAATGGTTTTTGATTTATACATGTGTTCTGATTTGATCTTTTAAATTTCTGTAAATTATAAATATCTACGCCCGATTTAGAATAATCTTTTTCTCCTGAAGCTTTAATAACTATTCTTTTACCATCAATTTTATCGACAACACCATCACGTCTAGCAACAATTGTTACTCCAGAATCAAGAGCTACGTCGCTCTCGATACCTGTTCCTACAAGAGGAGCTTCTGGTTTCAACAATGGAACTGCTTGCCTCATCATGTTTGACCCCATTAATGCTCTATTAGCATCATCATTTTCAAGGAAAGGAATTAGAGAAGCTGCAACTGATACAAGTTGTTTAGGGGAAACGTCAATGTAATCAATATTTTCAGGTTTAGCTAAAATAAAATTTAAATTCTGTCTGCATGATACTAGTTCCTCAGTAAATTTTCCATTTTTATCAATTAATGAATTTGCCTGAGCAATAGTAAACTTAGTTTCTTCCATTGCTGATAAATATTCTATATTATTTTGAACTATTCCATCTTTCACTTTTTTATATGGGCTTTCAATGAAACCATATTTATTGATTTTTGAATAAGTTGATAAACTATTAATTAAACCAATGTTTGGACCTTCTGGGGTTTCTATTGGGCATATTCTTCCATAATGTGTTGGATGAACGTCACGGACTTCAAATCCAGCTCTTTCTCTTGTTAAACCACCTGGTCCTAAAGCAGAAACTCTTCTTTTGTGAGTGATTTCAGAAAGAGGATTAGTTTGATCCATGAATTGAGATAATTGTGATGTAGCAAAGAAGTCTTTTAAAGAAATAGTTAGAGGTTTGGCATTTATTAAATCTTGAGGCATTGCCGACTCTACATCTAAAGTCGTCATTTTCTCTTTAATGGCTCTTTCCATTCTGTAGACACCAATACGAGCTTGATTTTCTACGAGTTCACCAACTGATCTCACTCTTCTATTTCCCAAATGATCAATATCATCAACTTCATCTTTACCATCTCTTAAATCTAGCATTTTCTGAATTATCGCAAGAATGTCGTCATTTCTTAAAATTGTAATTTTGTCGGAACATGTCAATTCTAATCGTGAATTCATTTTTACTCTTCCGACATCTGATAAATCGTATCTATCAGAGCTAAAAAACAAATTATTAAATATTTGTGTTGCTATTTCAATTGTTGGAGGCTCTCCTGGTCTTAAGACCTTATAAATTTCTGTGATTGCATCATTTTTATTTTCGTTTTTATCGTTAAAAATACTTAACAATAAATATGGACCTTTATTTATTGAATTTGTCTTAGAGATTTCTAATGACTTAATTTCAGACTCTATAATTTTGTTTACTATAGTCTCATTTAACTCTGTTCCTATTTTAAACATATCTTCACCGATACTTATATCTCTATGTAAAAATTTTCCATAAAGAGACTGATTAGAAACAAAAATTTCTTTTAATCCTTCGTTTGACAGTTTTTTAGCTGTTAAAAAGTTTATTTTCTCTCCTGATTTTACAACTACTTTATTACTTTTTGCATCTATTACTTCCTCTGAAAAGTTCTTAGCTTTATAATTTTCTGGATCAAATTTTGTTTTCCATTTATTCAAATTTTTATCAAAAGTTAATGTTTCCTTCTGATAAAATTCATCAACAATATCATTTTTTGAGAAACCCAAAGCTTGTAATAATGTGGAAACTAATATTTTCTTTTTTCTGTCTATTCTAAAATATAATAAATCTTTAACATCAAATTCAAAATCTAACCATGAGCCTCTATTAGGGATTACACGACAATTAAATAATAATTTTCCACTTGCATGTGATTTTCCTTTATCGTGATCAAAAAAAACACCAGGACTTCTGTGCATTTGGTTTACAACAACTCTTTGAACTCCATTGGTTATAAAAGTTCCACTATTTGTCATCATAGGTACTTCGCCCATGTAGACTTCTTGTTCTTTTGCAGATAATATATCTTTTGTATTATTTTCTTGATCTATTTCGTATACAACTAACCTTAATGTACATTTAAGTGCTGCTGAATAAGTTAAGCCTCTAGCTATACATTCTTCGACATCAAACTTAGGTTTCTCTAATTTGTATGACACATATTCTAAAGTTGCTTTATCATTTAAATCTTCAATCGGAAAAATACTTTTAAATACTCTATCAAAACCTTTTACAAGGTGTTGCTCTATATCATGCTTAAATTCAGTAAGTTCTTTATATGAATTTTTTTGAACTTCTATAAGATTTGGAATAGATAAACTCTCTTTTAGCTTACCAAAACTTTTTCTTATATTTTTCTTTTCTGTAAAAGATAATTGCATCTCAACTACTGATTAAATTAATTTAACCAGTAAATAATCCTATCTAATTTATTTTAGTTCTACTTTTGCGCCAGCTGCTTCGAGTTTTTGCTTAATCTCTTCTGCTTCTTTTTTATTTACACCTGTTTTGACTTCTTTTGGTGCACCTTCAACTAAATCTTTTGCTTCTTTAAGACCTAAAGCAGTGATCGCTCTAACTTCTTTTATAACATTTATTTTTTTATCACCTGCAGCTGTAAGCATAATTGTAAATTCATCTTTTTCTTCAGCTGGTGCTGCTCCACCTGCTGCTGCTGGTGCTGCTGCTACAGCTGCTGCTGCAGTAACTCCCCATTTTTCTTCTAATTGTTTTGATAGTTCAGCTGCTTCAACAACAGTTAAACTTGATAAGTCATCTATAATTTTATTTAAGTCAGCCATAGTAAATCTTGTCCCTGGTTATTTTTTTGATTTTTCGAGCGCTAAAATAGCGATTTTTGACGCCGGCGCAAGTAAAATACTTGCTATTTTTTGTGCTGGAGACCT
>FUFK010802965.1_pt1 | contig 18706 bp, 17 predicted proteins | sample 1021851 | NCBI WGS metagenome assembly FUFK01 (sample SAMEA51879418, study PRJEB19060) | metagenome
ATGGGCGGCGTTCGGCGGCGCGCGAAGCAGTGCTTCGCAACACGCTTGCCTCACCCCTGGCCGCTGTTAGTTTGGCCCTCCCTGGCCAAACAGCTCCCTACAGGCACCACCATTGCCCCGCTCACTTTGCAGCGGTACCGCCACGGGTCCAAATCACCGCCAGGACCATTCTACGAAGCTCGGGTTGTGGGAGCTTGCCTTGCAAGCGAAAGGCCGGCTTGCCGGCCGGCAGGATTCCAGAGAGGCTGTTGGCGCTGAAGCTAGAAAAGTCTCTGGCATCCTGCGGGGCAACCTTTGCCGGGAGCTTCGCTCCCTTTCGCGGGCATGGCCCGCTCGCACAAGGCAATTTCCTCCAAGCCTGGCTACCACAAGGCCTGTTCCCACAAACCGAGCTTCGTAGAAAGGTCCGGGCGGTTTCTCTGACCCGTGGCGGTGGCCGCTTCGCATCAGCGAGGTGCCGGGCAGCCCTGCCCGGCATCTCGCCCCTGATGGAGGGACCACACCATCCAATGGCCGCGGTTACAGGTCGGTGAGGGCTTTCAGGTCGTCGGCGACCTGTTCGACGGGCTGGTCGTTGCGCATCAGCAGGCGCACCCGGCCGCTCTTGTCGAAGCCGTACATGGCCAGCCCGTGGGACACCTCGTAATTGCCGTCCTCATCCTTGTCGCCGTACCCGTAGGCGGTGCGGTAGCGCTTGGTGACGTCGTCGAGCTGGTCCTTGCTGCCGGTGAGACCGATCACCTCGGGGCCGAAGTAGTCGGTGTACTCCTTGAGCAAGGCCGGCGTGTCACGCTCCGGATCGACACTGATGAACAGCACGCGCAGTTGTTCGCGCTCCTGCTCGGACAGGGTGTTCATGGCCTGGGCGAGCAGCGTCAGCGTCATCGGGCAGTAGTCGGGGCAGTGGGTGTAGCCGAAGAACAGCACCACCGCTTTGCCGTCGACGATGGTTTCGGTGACGGTGTCGCCGTTTTCGTCGGTGAGGGTGAAGCTGAGATCGTTCATGACGCCGGTGATGTCCTTGCCGTGGAATGCCACGGGGGACTCGCCGCAGCCCGCCAGCAGCACCGCGAACAGGGCGATCAGCAAACCGGGGATGCGCATATCAGTCTCCTCGCTGCTCGTAATTCAAGTAGTACCTCAACACCACCAGGGCGCCGAGGATGGTCATCATGGCCGGCGGGATCCAGGTGAGCACGCCGCCCAGCACCTGGTCGGTGGCGGGGCTGAGCGGCCAGGCGCGGCCGCAGATGGCGTAGACATCATAGAGGCCCGGCTCCGAGAAGGTGATGTAGGCGCCCAGCAGGATCTGCGGGAACAGCGCCGCCACCAGCATCAGAAAGCGCACGCCGAAGCCGGAGGTGCGCGCCTGGCGCGGGTCCCGGGGGTCGAGGATCACCAGCCAGAAAATCACCCCGTCGATCAGCATCGACCAGTTCATCAGTTCGTAGAGCCGCAGGCTGAGCATGGCGTCGAAATGCACCGAGGGCCACAGCCAGAAGAAGATCAGGCCGACGAACAGCAGCGTGGCCACCACCGGGTCGAACAGCACCCGCCGCAGCGGCGCGAAGGCCCGCGCCAGCAACGGGAAGCGGCGGCCGCCGGCCACCGCCGCCAGCACCGGCAGCGGGTTGGCCAGGGCGATCAGGAAGGCGCCCAGGTGGTGCAGCACCAGATGCTGAATGCGGTGCATGAAGAACATGTAGCGGGCGTAGTAATCGAACTGGGTGTGGATCACCGCGTAGCAGAGCAGCAGGCCGGTGAAGAACGACAGCGTGCGCCACATTGAGGGCGCGCGCCCTTGCCGGGCCAGGCGGCGGGCGCCCAGCACCCAGCCGCCGGCGGCCGACAGGCACAACAGCACGGTGAGCGGCGACAGGATGTACGGCGTGAGCGCGGTTTGCAGGGTCTGCCACATGGTCGGGCTCAGCGTTCGGTCACATGGAAACGCAGCACGCCGATGATCTGTTCCTTGGCGGTGCGGACTTCCACCCGCCAGCGGCCGCTGGCGTTGTCAGGAAAATGCAGTTTGTGCGACCAGGTGCGGTAGCCCTGTTCGCGGCCGCCGGTGACGCTCAGCGGGACCTTGTCCACCAGCTCGCGGCCATGGAACCAGTAATGGTAGACCGGCTGACCCAGGCCCAGCGGCGCGCGGATGGCGGTGTAGGCGTACAGGCCTTCGTCGAGCTCTTCCCGGCTGAAGGTTTCACCGGTGACCAGCGGCTGGCGGCGTTCGCGGTTGAAGTTCACCGACACCGCCCGGTGCTCCAGGGAGAGGCTCAGCGGCGGCACCAGCCGCGCGCCCCACCAGGGCACCGAGATAATCGACGCGGAAACCAGCACCAGTGCGGCCCAGCGCCAGGCGCGGCGCGGGCCGCCCACCCGCCAGAAGCTGGGCAGCGCGAACAGCGCGGTCAGCAGAGCGGCGCCATCCAGGGCCTGGTTGGTGGGCCATTTGAAGATCAGCGGCAACAGCACCAGCAGCGCCACGAACAGCGCCCAGGCATGGAAGCCGAAATACCAGGCGCGGTGGCCGGCGAGCCGGAAGTACAGCGGGTCGATGATGCTCACCAGCGCGCCGGCGACCACCAGCCCGGTGAACAGGAAATATTCGGCGCCGCCGGACCACTGCAGCACCACGAACGGCAGACTGAAGAAGAAGGCTTCCTGGTGAACGCCCTGCAGCATCAGCTTGAGGGCGCCCTGGGCGACCTGTTCCATGGGCGTGCCGCGGAAACGGCGCAGCCAGATGTTCTCGGTGATCAGCACCAGCCAGGTGGCCACCAGCACGGCGGTGAGCACCGCCGCCAGCCACGGCTGGCGCTCGACCAGAAAATAACTGGCCAGCCCCAGGCTGAAGCTGCCCACCGCCCAGACGTGGCGCAAACGGAACAACAGCGCATTGAGACGTTCGAGCCAGTGGGCGTTCATATCCGAATTTATCCAGCCAGATTAAGCAAGACCCCGGCGGCGACAGCGGAGCCGATAACGCCGGCCACATTAGGCCCCATGGCGTGCATCAGCAAATGGTTTTGCGGGTTGGCTTCCAGGCCCACCCGGTTGGCCACCCGGGCGGCCATGGGCACCGCCGACACACCGGCGGCGCCGATGATCGGATTGATGGGGATCTTGCTGAAGCGGTTCATGACATGCGCCATCAGCACGCCGGTGCCGGTGCCGATCACGAACGCCGCCAGGCCCAGCACCAGAATACCCAGGGTTTCCGGCACCAGGAACTGTTCGGCGCCGAGCTTGGCGCCCACCGCCAGGCCCAGCAGGATGGTGACGGTGTTGATCAACGCATTGGTGGTGGTGTCCACCAGGCGGCTCACCACGCCGGATTCCTTCATCAGGTTGCCGAAGCAGAACATGCCCAGCAGCGGTGCCGCGTCCGGCAACAGCAGCGCCACCAGCACCAGCAGCAGAATCGGGAACAGGATTTTTTCCAGCCGGCCCACCGGGCGCAGCTGCTCCATTTTGATCTGGCGTTGCTTTTCGGTGGTCAGCAGCCGGATCACCGGCGGCTGGATCAACGGCACCAGGGCCATGTAGGAGTACGCCGCCACCGCCACCGCGCCGAGCAGCTCCGGCGACAAGCGGCTGGTGACGTAAATACTGGTGGGCCCGTCGGCGCCGCCGATGATGCCGATACTGGCGGCGTCGGCCAGGGAGAAGTCCAGGCCCAGGTAATTGAGCGCCAGGGCCCCCAGCAGCGCGGCGAAAATGCCGAACTGGGCGGCGGCGCCCAACAGTAGAGTGCGCGGGTTGGCCAGCAGCGGGCCGAAGTCGGTCATTGCGCCCACGCCCATGAAAATCAGCAGCGGGAACACGCCGGTGGTGAGGCCGGCCTCGTAGATCAGATAGAGCAGGCCACCGGGTTCCGCCAAGCCGGCCACCGGAATGTTGGCGAGAATGCCGCCGAAGCCGATGGGGATCAGCAGCAGCGGCTCGAAGTTCTTGCGGATGGCCAGGAACAGCAGCACCAGGCCCACCAGGATCATCACGAACTGGCCGACGCTGAGCTGATAGAGCCCGGTGCTGAGCCAGAGGGTATTGAGCTGTTCCATGCTTAACCCCCGATCGTCAGTAGCACGTCGCCCACCGCCACGGCGTCACCGGGTTTCACCCGCACCTCGGCCACGGTGCCGGCGCGGGGCGCGGCCACGTCGGTTTCCATTTTCATCGCTTCCAGCACCAGCACCCGTTCGCCCTCTTCCACCCGCTGCCCGGGTTTGACCAGCACTTCGAAGATGTTGCCGGCCAGCGGCGCCGGCACCGGCTCGCCGTCGCCGGCGGGGGCCGCCGGGGCCGCGCCGGAGGCCGCCGGCGCGCCGCCGTCCAGGGGTTTGATGCCGTCGATGTCGCCGCCGTCACTGACCGTGACGGTGTAGCGCTGGCCTTCCACGGTGACCGTGTAGACGCCCTCTTCCTGGCCGTCGTCGCCCTCGGAGGGCGCCGGCTCGAAGGCGTCCGGGTTGCCCCGGTTGGCGAGAAACTTGAGCCCGATCTGCGGGAACAGCGCGTAGGTGAGCACGTCGTCCAGGCGGCGCTCGCCGGAGGCCAGTTCGATGCCCTCCTCGGTGGCCTGCTGTTCCAGCTCGCGGCCCAGGGCGTCCAGTTCGTTGTCGAGCCGGTCCGCCGGGCGGCAGGTGAGCGGCTGGTCGCCTTCCAGGGCGCGCTCGCGCAGCGCCTCGTCGAAGGGCGCCGGCGCCTCGCCGTACTCACCGCGCAGGATGCCGCGGGTTTCCTTGCTGAGCGCCTTGTAGCGTTCGCCGGCCATCACGTTCATTACCGCCTGGGTGCCGACGATCTGCGAGGTGGGCGTGACCAGGGGAATGTAGCCCAGGTCCTTGCGCACCCGGGGAATCTCCTCGAGCACCGCGTCGAAGCGATCCAGCGCGTTTTGTTCGCGCAGCTGGCTTTCCATGTTGGTGAGCATGCCGCCGGGCACCTGCGCCACCAGAATGCGCGAGTCCACGCCGCGCAGGCTGCCTTCGAAGCGCCGGTATTTGAGCCGCACCTGGCGAAAGTAGGCGGCGATTTCCTCCAGGGCGCGAATATCCAGGCCGGTGTCGCGGTCGGTGCCTTCCAGCATCGCCACCACGGTTTCGGTGGGGCTGTGGCCGTAGGTCATCGACATGGAAGAGATCGCGGTGTCCACGTTGTCGATGCCGGCCTCCGCCGCCTTCAGGGCGGTGGCGGTGGACAGGCCGGTGGTGGCGTGGCACTGCATGTGCACCGGAATATCCAGCGCCTGCTTAAGACGGCTGACCAGCTCGAACGCGGTGTAGGGCGTGAGCAGTCCGGCCATGTCCTTGATCGCCACGGAATCGGCGCCCATGTCCTCGATGCGTTTGCCCTGCTCCACCCAGACGTCGAGGGTGTGCACCGGGCTCACCGTGTAGGCGATGGTGCCCTGGGCGTGCTTGCCCTGTTTGACCACCGCCGCCACCGCGCGCTCGATGTTGCGCATGTCGTTCATGGCGTCGAACACGCGGAACACGTCCACGCCGCTTTCCGCCGCCCGTTCCACGAAGGCGTCGACTACGTCGTCGGCGTAATGGCGGTAGCCGAGCAGGTTCTGGCCGCGCAGCAGCATTTGCTGGGGCGTGTTGGGCATCGCCTTCTTGAGCTCGCGGATGCGCTCCCAGGGGTCCTCGCCCAGGTAGCGGATGCAGGCGTCGAAGGTGGCGCCGCCCCAGGATTCCAGTGACCAGAAACCGATGCGGTCGAGTTTCTCCGCGATCGGCAGCATGTCGTCCAGGCGCAGGCGGGTGGCAAGCAGGGACTGGTGGGCGTCGCGCAGCACCACGTCGGTGATGCCGAGAGGCGTTTTTGTCGTCATGGGAAGATTCCGATCAGCGTTGGGCGCGGTGTTGCCGGATGGCGTCCTGGATGGCCGCCCGAATGTGTGGAGAAACCCGGGGTGCGGGTTCCGGGGCCGGCGCGGTGGCGGGCTTGCCGCCGGTGGTTTCGGGGGCGAAGCGCTGAACCAGGGCCGAGAGGCCGGTCATCACCGCCACCAGAATCAGAAGAAAGGCGAGTACCACGCCCATGCCCAGCACCATGAGCTGTACGCCCTGGGCCAATAGATCGTTCATGCTCCGCTCCCGGGTAGGTTCAAGCGTGGGCTGTTTTGCTGGGGATCCGCCGCCTTTTGGGCGGGGTTCCGGCGCCCTGATTCGGCGCAATGTATCGGGATTGTCGACAACAGGCAAGGTAATGGGGGACTGGGGTGGCTGATTTTGGGGAGTTTGGTGGGGGGATGGGGGTGGATTGTTGACATTTTTTTGGTGGGAGGGGTTGGGGGAGCTGGTGTGGGGGCGGCTTTGTAGAGGGGCGCCTGGCTTTGCTTTGCTTGCCTGGCTTGGGGTGCTTCGGGGCGAGGAGTTGGGGATTGGGAAAGAAAGGGGGGAGAGACTTGTGGGAGCGGGCCTTGCCCGCGAAAGGGTGGCGTTGGCCACCCGGCGGGATGCCAGAGGCGTGGATCTGGAGGACGCTGGTGGGGGGAGGATTGATTCGTCCGGCTTTGCCGGACTCACCCCTTCGGGGCGTCGCCGCTTTGCGGCGACGTCCTGCGCCGGCTTTTGGCCGGCTTGTCGAACCCGGGGGGTTCTCTAAATAGCTCCCCGGTATAAGCCATACAAACTAAAAGGGCCCCGCTCATTTGAGCGGGGCCCTTTTAGTTTGTATGGCGCACCGGGGAGGATTCGAACCCCCGACCTCCTGGTTCGTAGCCAGATGCTCTATCCAACTGAGCTACCGGTGCGGGACCTTGCGGCGTTGGCCGTCAAGAGGCGCGCATTATTCCCAATGCCCCCCGGGGAGTCAAGCCGGGGGCGGTGATTTCTTGCGCAAACGGCTCGCCGGGGCGATTTATTCTTCGCCGGCTTCCATTTGTTTTTGCAGATAGTTTTCCAGGCCCACCTTGTCGATCAGGCTGAGCTGGGTCTCCAGCCAGTCGATGTGCTCTTCCTCGGAGGCGAGGATTTCGCGGAACAGGTCGCGGGTGACGTAATCGCGGACGGATTCGCAGTACTCGATACCGTCGCGCAGGTCGGGCACGGCCATCTGCTCAAGCTTGAGGTCGCAGTTGAGCATTTCCTTGGTGTTTTCGCCGATCATCAGCTTGCCCAGGTCCTGCAGGTTGGGCAGGCCTTCGAGGAACAGAATACGCTCGATCAGCATGTCGGCGTGTTTCATTTCATCGATGGACTCGTGGTACTCGTGCTCATACAGAGCCTGGAAGCCCCAGTCCTTGTACATCTTGGCGTGCAGGAAATACTGNTTGATCGCCACCAGCTCNTTGCCGAGTGCGCGGTTGAGGAATTCGATGACTTTCTGGTCGCCTTTCATGTGCGTTCTCCGTGCCGGCGGGGTAATGGCGACTATTGTTCAGCAAGACGGGGGCACGGACAAGNTTTACCCGGAAAAAAATCGAGTAAATACAAGTAGTTATACTAATGAGAATCAGTCTTNAAAGGAACGCCGGNAGAGGCGGCNGGCGNCCCTGCTCCCTGGCTGGGCTNGGGCCTGGCTGGGAGGCTGATGGACTGCTCTCGCGCGGGGCGGCNCTCAGGCGGTCTGAGGCCAGTACTGGACNGGNTCGCCCCGGTTTGCCGAGATTGANGAGACCGCCGGCATGGCGTTACGGGTATCACGCAATACCTGACGNGCGTGCCGTGCACATTTAGCACACTGACTGCCAACCCCAAGTTCCCGACGAAGATCACGCAGGCTGTCGCAACCGCTTTCGGCTGCTTCCCGTATTTGACCGTCAGTGATGCCGTTACACAAACAAACGTACATGGCTACGTCCACTCCTCAAACTCAGGAGCAGAATAACCCTAATGCGAATTGTTATCAATAGCTTTCTTGGCCAGGGCGCCAACCCTGCCCGGCGGCATGCCCAGGACGGTTTTCGGGGTCCGGAACGACAACGCCCCCGGCGGGCCGGGGGCGTTGCGTGGAACGGGCGGAAGGTCCGGTCAGCTGCTCTTGGCCGGTGTCTTCTTGGCCGCCGCTTTCTTACGCGGTGCCTTGCGCGCCGNAGTCTTGCGGGTGGCGGTCTTNTTCACCGCGGTCTTGCGGGTGGCGGTNTTCTTGGCCGCCGGACGCTTGCTGGCGCTTTTCTTCGCCGGCGTGCGCTTGGCCGCTTTCTTGGCGGTGGCGCGCTTGGCGGTGGTTTTGCGCGCGGNGGTTGTCTTGCCCGTGGCTTTACGGGCGGCGCGCTTGGCCTTCTGCTCCGCTTTCTTCTGAGCCACCTTGGCTTTCTTCGCCAGCTTGCGCTCGTACTCGCGCATCTTGGTGGTCAGGTTACGCTGGGCGGTGCGCAGCTTTTTGTTTTCCCGCGTGACGACTTTCTTGGCGGCCTGGATTTCGGCGCGAATCAGTTTGCTCTCGCCGCGCAGGTCCTGAAGTTTGAGACGCTGGGTGTTCATACGACCGCGGGCGGTTTCCACGGCGCGTTTGGCGGCGGCGGTGGCCTTGCCTTTGGCCTTGTCCCGCTTGGCGGCCAGATCAGTGCGCAGCTTGGTGAGTTTGTCGTTTTCCGCNTCGATCTTTTTCTTCTGGCGTTCCAGCTTGGTGCTGGCCTGTTCGACTTTCTTCTCCGCCTGGGTAACCGCTTTCTCCTGAAGTTTGAATTTGGATTCGGCGTTGGTTACCGACTTCGGCAGAGCCGGAGCCTTATTGGCGGTGGTTTTGGTGGTGGTGGTCTTCTTGCGCGCGGCGGTCTTGCGAGCCGCGGTTTTTTTCTGAGCGCTGCTTTTTTTTGCTGCTCTGGCCATGATCGATCTCCTAATCTATGACGTCATTTTTCTGCGACAGTCGGAAAGTAGCATAAAAAAAAATCACTTGGTACATTATTTGACCAGGAGTTTGTAGGAATCAGTAAAAAAATAAAAAGAAGGGAGTTTCCTTGGAGAAAAAATAAAACGGGGCAGCGTTCGGCTGCCCCGTGTCGGTCACTCGTCAGCGCGTTTCATAAATGGGCACGGACCACCGCTTCCAGGGCATCGATGTGTGACGGTTCCGCGTTCAGCGCCGGAATATAAGCGAACGATTCACCGCCGGCGTGCAGAAACACTTCACGGTTTTCGCCGTCGATTTCTTCCAGGGTTTCCAGGCAGTCGGCGGAGAAACCGGGGCACACCACCTGTACCGAACGCACGCCTTCCCTGCCCCACTTTTCCAGGGTTTTATCGGTGTAGGGGTTGAGCCACTCCTGGGGGCCGAACCGGGATTGAAAGGTCACCATCCATTGTTCCGCCCGCAGACCGAGACGCTCGGCGATCAAGGCGGCGGACTGGTGGCAGCGCTCGCCGTAGCGGTCGCCTTTGTCCTGATAGGACACCGGNATGCCGTGGAACGAAAACAGCAGCTTTTCCGCCTCGCCNTGTTGTTCGCGGAANCGCCGGATACTGCCGGCCACCGCGTCCAGCCAGGCGGGGTTTTGCCAGTAATCCTTGACCAGGGTCAGCCCGGGTACTTCCCGGCGGGTGCGCACCCAGCGCGCCAGGGCGTCCGCCACCGCGCCGTTGGTGGAACCGGAATACTGCGGGTAGAGCGGCACGATCAACAGGTGGTCGTGCCCCTGGTCCGCCAGCTCATCNAGCACGGCTTCAAAACCGGGGCTGCCGTAGCTCATCGCNTAACGCACGGTGCAGTCGAAACGGCCGGCCAGCGCCTCGGCCTGCTCCTGGGCCACCAGCCGGATCGGTGAGTCCTGTTGCCAGATGGAGGCGTACAGTTTCGCCACCCGGCGCGGCCGCAACGGCAGGATGATCAGCCGCAGCACCCAGAACCAGATCAGGCGCGGCGCTTCCACCACCCTGGGGTCGGACAGGAACTGTTTCAAATAGCGGCGCACCGCCGCCGTGGTGGGCGCGTCTGGGGTGCCCAGATTGACCAGGACCACCGCCGGTTTCGTCACGGACATAACAAGCCTTCTCCTGAGTAAGCGCGGGGGCGCATCACAACCAATGAGGGGTGAATGATAGGTGAGACGGCCGCCGGGGGCACGCTATCGGGGTGATAGGAGGGGGGAGATGCGAGGGCCCGCTGNCGCGGGCCCCTGGAGAGTTCAGCCTTTGAGTTTTTCCATGATGCGCTGACGGATGTCGTCGACGCCGCCGACGCCGGCCACGCGCACGTAGGTGGGCGCGTTCTNTTCGCCGTTCTGGGCCAGCTCCTGGTAGAANTTCACCAGCGGNCGGGTCTGCTCCTGATACACCTCGAGGCGCTTGCGTACGGTGGCTTCCTTGTCGTCGTCGCGCTGAACCAGCTCGTCACCGGTTTCGTCGTCCTTGCCGGCTTCCTTGGGCGGGTTGTGCTTGATGTGGTAGACCCGGCCGGAAGCGGGGTGTACNCGGCGGCCGCTGAGGCGCTCGATGATCTCTTCGTCATCCACATCAATCTCAACCACGAAATCGATATTCACGCCCTCTTCCACCAGCGCCTGGGCCTGGGGGATGGTGCGCGGGAAGCCGTCGAACAGGAAGCCGTTCTTGCANTCGTCCTCGGCGATACGCTCTTTGACCAGGCCGAGAATGATGTCGTCGGATACCAGACCGCCGGCATCCATCACTTTCTTGGCTTCCAGGCCCAGAGGGGTGCCCGCTTTCACCGCGGCACGCAGCATATCGCCGGTGGAGATCTGAGGAATGGAAAATTCTTCCTTGATGAACTGCGCCTGAGTGCCCTTACCCGCACCGGGCGCGCCAAGCAGGATGACACGCATAGGATTCTCCGTTTTGCCGCGAATGGAAGGGGCGTCAGGAGCTCCCCTCGCCCGAAGGGGGGGAACTTTACCGTGCGGGTCCCCCGGGTACAAGGGCGACCTTGGTATCGCGGACGCCCGTGGNGGCGCGCCTAGCGGCGGATGGTGAGGCTGGCCGCCGGGCGCTGGCCCAGATCCAGNGCCGTNGGCGCGGCGTTCAGGTTGGCCTGGTCCACGCTGGAGCCGGGTGCCGGCGTGTAGCGCGCGGCCACGCGCAGCTGGTCCAGCTCGGCGGGATAGGCCTGCAGCCAGTCGCCCGGGCGCAGGGTNACCTGGATCGGGAANGATTCCGCCAGCACCCGGCGCGCGGCCAGCGGCTGGCCGCCNCTCTCNCCGGCCCGGCGCAGGAACACGAACAGGGTGCCGCCCTCGGGCACGTCGTCGGCGCGCACGGTGACGGTGAGNTCCTGCAACNGTTCGCCGCGNTGACGCTGCTGCTCCGCCTGGGCCAGACCGCGNCGGATCAGATCGCCGGCTTCGCCCTCGCCGTGACGGGCCAGCAGCGCCCGCCAGGANTGCGCCGCCAGAGCAAAGCGGCGGGCCTCGTTGGCGGCCATCGCCTGCAGCATCANCGCGCCGTCGTGTTGGGGATTGTCCGCCAGTACGCGGGCGATTTCCGCCTGGGCCTNGTCGGTGAGACGGCCGTCGGCCTGGGCGATCAGCCCGCGCGCCAGCAACAGGCGCGCGGCGTGGTCGTCCGGGTCCATCGCCAGCGCCCGGCGGGCGGCNTCCTGGGCCTGGGCCGGCGCGCCCAACTGGTCGTAGAGCAGACCCAGGGTGTACCAGCCGGTGAGGCTNGGCTCNCGCACCAGCCGCGACTGCAATACCCGCGTGAGCGCGGCNGCGGAGATNTCCTGGTCCTGCTCACCGGGGGCCTCGCCGGCGATCACCCGCTCGGCCACCGNATCGTANCGGCGCTGGTCGGCCAGCCAGTCCAGGGTGTTGCGGTCCAGCCCGATGGTCAGATAACCCAGGCCGGCCACCGCCGCCACCAACAGCGGCAGCGCCAGACCGGTGAACGGGACGGGGGCGCCGGCGGCGCGGCTTTCGCGACGCCACAGCAGGAAGCACACCAACAACGCCGCCAGCAGCACCAGCATCAGGACAATGAACGGNCTCATTGATCGTCTTCCTCCGCTTCGCGGCTGGCGCGGCGCACCAGCANTACGATACCCACGCCACCCAGCAGCAACAGTGTCAGCGGCCCCACCCAGAGAATCGCGGTGCGCGGATTGAACGGCGGCCGGTAGCTGACGAAATCCCCGTAGCGGTCGACGAAGAAGGTGACGATCTCCTCATCGCTGTGCCCTTCGCGGATCATCCGCGCCACCCGCTCGCGCATGTCCTGGGAAATCTCCGCGTCGGANTCGGCGATGCTCTGNTTCTGNCANTTGGGGCAGCGCAGCTCCTCGGTGAGNCGGTGAAAACGGTCCTGCTGGGCGTCGCTGTCGAACTGGTAAANGTCGATGGCGGCCCAGGNCGGCGCGGCCNTCAGNGCGANCNACAGAATGNNAAGACGGATCACGGCGNCACCCCCGGGGCCTCACCGGCCTGCTGCAGCACCGGCGCGAACTTGTCGTCCCAGACGCGCTGNTTCATTTCNCCCACGTGGCGCAGCACGATCTCGCCGCGCGGGTTGATCAGNAAGGTTTCCGGCGCNCCGTAGACGCCCAGGTCNAGNCCCAGCTGGCCGTCGGCGTCGACGATCACTTCGCGGAACGGGTTGCCGTANTCGGCCAGNTAGTCGCGGGCCTTGGCGTCCTCGTCTTTATAGTCGAGCCCGACNATGGGAATGCCGCTGCGCGCCAGCTCNANCAAATAGGGNTGCTCGACGTANCAGGTCGGGCACCAGGTGCCCCACACGTTNANCAANTGCCAGCGNCCGGTGAGCAGCTCCTCGGTGAGGGTGCGGTCGTTNAGCAGCGACGGCCGGGAAAATTCCGGCACCGGCTTGCCGGCCAGCGCCGAGGGCAGCTCTTCCGGGTTGCGNCCCAGNCCGCTGGCNAGCAGNACCGCCAGNGCGACGAACGCCNCCAGCGGCAGGAANACCCAGGGGTTGGTGCCTTTACTCATAAACCACCTCGCCGTCCGCGTCCGCCTTGCTGCGCGNCATCTTTTTCCGGTAACGGGCGTCGGTGAGCGCCAGCGCGCCGCCCAGGGCCATGATCAGCGCCCCCAGCCAGATCCAGCGGATCATNGGCTTGTGATAGATGCGCACCGCCCAGGCGTCGCCGCCCAGGGGCTCGCCCAGGGCCACNTAGAGNTCGCGCATCAGGCCGGCGTCGATGGCCGCTTCGGTCATCACCTGGCCGCTGGCGCGGTAGGTGCGTTTTTCCGGNTTCATNTCCGCNANCGNNTCGCCGTCGCGGNTGACCAGGAAATGGCCNTTGCGGGAATCGAAGTTGGGNCCNGCGTATTCGCTGAGGGTGTCGAACTCGAAGCGGTANNCGCCCACNTCGGCCACNTCNCCNGGCGCCATGCGCACGTCNCGNTCCACNTCNTGGAAGCTGACCACGGTNACNCCGGCCACCAGCANCGCCATGCCGNAATGGGCCAGCACCATGCCGTAGTAGCCNCGNCCGAGTTTGCCNAGCCCGCCCAGGAAGCCNCGGTNGTAGGCCAGCGCGCGGCGCACCAGATCGTCGATNTGGGCGAACACCAGGAACAGGGCCAGGATCAGCGCCAGGGTGCCCACCCAGGGCGTGTCNCCGGGCAGGCGCGCNCCCAGGNANCCNCCGATCAGCGCCGCCGGCGCCAGCATNAGCATGCGCCGCAGCAACGGCGAGCNGTCCTGGCGNTTCCAGTTGNNGAGCATGCCGGGCACCAGAATCGCCATCAGCACCAGGGTCAGCGGCACGAAGAAGCTGTTGAAGTANGCGGCGCGGATCGANACCTTGATGTCCAGCGCCTCGCCCANCAACGGATACAGGGTGCCCATCANNACCGCGAAGGTGGCGGTGAGCAGCAGCAGNTTGTTNCCCAGCAGGAAGGCCTCCCGGGAGANCGGCTTGAANCCGCCCTTGCCCTTGAGGCGCCCGGCGCGCAGCGCGAACAGNGTNAGCGCGCCNCCGGCCACCACCACCAGGAANCCGAGAATAAANGCGCCCCGGCTGGGGTCGTTGGCGAAGGCGTGCACCGAGGTGAGCACGCCGGAGCGCACCAGGAAGGTGCCCAGCAGGCTCATGGAAAAGGTGACGATGGCCAGCAGCACGGTCCAGGCGCGGAACAGGTTNCGNTTTTCNCTCACCGCCAGGGANTGNATCAGCGCGGTGCCNGCCAGCCANGGCAGCAGGGAGGCGTTNTCCACCGGGTCCCAGAACCACCAGCCGCCCCAGCCCAGNTCGTAGTAGGCCCACCAGGAGCCCAGGGCGATGCCGACGGTGAGAAAGCTCCAGGCGACGGTGGTCCAGGGGCGNGCCCAGCGNGCCCAGGCNGGNTCCAGNTNGCCGGCCAGCAGNCCGGCCACGGCGAACGCGAANGCCACNGAGAANCCCACGTANCCCATNTANAGCATGGGCGGGTGGATGATCAGGCCCGGGTCCTGCAGCAGCGGGTTGAGGTCGGCGCCGTCGATNGGGAACCAGGGCAGCGAGCGGTCGAANGGGTTGGAGGTGAACAGCATGAAGGCGTGGAAACCCACCGCGATCATGCCCATCACCGACAGCACCCGCACCACCATGGGCAGCGGCACCTTGCGGCTGAACAGGCCGACCAGGGCGGTCCAGCCGCCCAGCATCCAGCCCCACAGCAACAGNGAGCCCTCGTGGCCGCCCCAGATCGCCGACAGCCGGTAGCCCAGCGGCAATTGCGAGTTGCTGTGGTTGGCCACNTAGGTGACCGTGAAATCATTGATATAGAAGCTGTAGCCCAGGCAGACCATCGCCACCGTGAGCGCCAGCCACTGCAGCCAGGCCAAAGGCCGGGCGTAGCGCTGCCAGGATTCCACCCGGCGATANACGCCGATCAGTGGGAATACCGCCANCACCAGGGCCGCCGCTATGGCCACCCACAGGGAGAGATGTCCGAGTTCCGCCGCCACCTTATTCCTCCGGCTGAGTGTGCGCGNGCATCATCGGCAGATGCGGCCCGCTTTGCAAGCCCANCGGCGCGCCGCCCCTGGCGNCCCGCGGGCATGGACATATTTTGAGACGCTTAGCGGTCGTGCCCGACGACNCCGCTCTGCTACTATGTGNCTATCATCAGGGTCGACACNGTGTTTAAAGCGTCGCCATTTTGCAGTCAAAAGGTCATCTTGCATCCATACACTATCACCGGCGGGTTGGAACGAATCGNGCTCGATCCGTTCCATACTGAGTGAAAACAATGGATGTTCGGCACCCAGCCCGGCCTGTGTGGAGTAANCAGTTTGAGCACAAATAACGTGAACACCGCGAATCCGGATCAAAAATCCGCCTATTCCTACGACGACCTGCTGGCCTGTGCCCACGGNCAGTTGTTCGGCCCCGGNAACGCTCGCCTGCCCCTGCCCGGCATGCTGATGCTCGANCGCATCAGCCACATCNCNGACCAGGGCGGCGANTACGGCAAGGGCGANATCATCGCGGAGCTGGATATCCACCCGGACCTGTGGTTCTTCGACTGTCACTTCGAGACCGACCCGGTGATGCCGGGTTGTCTGGGTCTGGACGCCACCTGGCAACTGCTGGGCTTCTTCCTCGGCTGGCTGGGCAACCCCGGCCGTGGCCGTGCCCTGGGCGTGGGCCAGGTGAAATTTTCCGGCCAGGTGCTGCCCACCGCCAAGAAATTGACCTACCGGATTAACGTGAAACGGGTGATCGCCCGCAAACTCACTCTGGGCATCGCCGACGCCGTGGTTTCGGTGGACGGCGAGGACATTTATGAGGCCAAAGACCTGCGGGTCGGCCTGTTTACCTCGACGGAAGGGTTTTAGTGCCCGCTAGTACGACAATATCACCTTGATGGAGCACCATATGCGTCGCGTCGTGATTACCGGCCTGGGAATCGTGTCCTGCCTCGGCAACGAGGCGGACCAGGTGTCCCGGGCGCTGCGGGACAGCCTCCCGGGCATCCGCTTCAAGGAAGCCTATAAGGAAATGGGCATGCGCAGCCAGATCGCAGGGACGCCGGATATCAACCTGGAAGACCATATCGACCGCAAGCCACGGCGCTTCATGGGCGACGCGGCGGCCTACGCCTACGTGGCCATGCAGCAGGCGATCGCCGACGCCGGCCTGGACGAGGCCGACGTCAGCAACGAGCGCACCGGCCTGATCGCCGGGTCCGGCGGCCATTCGTCGTTCAACCAGGTGGAAGCCGCCGACATCGCCCGCACCCGCGGGGTCAAGCGCGTCGGCCCCTATATGGTGCCGCGCGTGATGGCGAGCACCGTGTCCGCCTGCCTGGCCACCCCGTTCAAGATCAAGGGCATCAACTACTCCATCGCCTCCGCCTGCGCCACCAGCGCGCACTGCATCGGCAACGCGGTGGAACAGATTCAGCTGAACAAGCAGGACGTGGTGTTCGCCGGTGGCGGCGAGGAAGAGCACTGGACCCTGAGCTGTCTGTTCGACGGCATGGGCGCCCTGTCCAGCAAGTACAACGACACCCCGGAGACCGCGTCCCGTGCCTATGACGCCAGCCGCGACGGCTTCGTGATCGCCGGCGGCGGCGGCATGGTGGTGCTTGAGGAACTGGAGCACGCCAAGGCGCGCGGCGCGCGTATCTACGCGGAAGTGGTGGGCTACGGCGCCACCAGCGACGGCCACGACATGGTCGCGCCCAACGGCGAAGGCGCCGCGCGCTGCATGCGCCAGGCGCTGGCCACGGTGGACGGCGACGTGGATTACATCAACGCCCACGGCACCAGCACCCCGGTGGGGGATCTGGCCGAGCTGAAGGCGATCCGCGAAGTGTTCGGCGACGGCAAGATTCCGGCGATCAGCTCCACCAAGAGCCTGTCCGGCCACAGCCTGGGCGCCGCCGGCGTTCAGGAGGCGATCTACTGCCTGCTGATGATGCGCGACGGCTTCACCGCCGGCTCCGCCAACATCACCGAGCTGGACGCGGACGCCGAAGGCCTGCCGATTCTCACCAAGAGCAACGACCAGCGCCCCGAGCTGGTGCTCAGCAACAGCTTCGGCTTCGGCGGCACCAACGCCTCGCTGGCACTGAAGCGCTGGGCATAGGCCGGGCTCCGCCCGGCCAGCTGCAAGCTACAAGCTACAAGCTACAAGCTACAAGCTACAAGCGGATTCAAGACTGCTTGCAGCTTGAGGCTTGCAGCTTGAAGCTCTCTTCAGAACTTGTGTTCCATCCCCACTGAGAACAGGCTGCCGCTGTCGTCATCGCCGGTGCCGTTGGCGTAGGTGTAGTCCACGTCGGAGCCGGATACCAGCCCGTAGAGCGTGGTCTGCTTGCCGAGTTTGTAGTCGGCGCCCGCGGCCAGGATGTCGCTCTCGTAGTCGAGATCACTGCTGTCGAAACGACCGGCCTGGGCCTTCAGTTTAACCCGCGGCAGCAACTGCCAGCCGGCACTGACCATATACGAGGTGCCGTCGGCGCGGTCGGCGCCGGACACGTCCGGATCAATGCGCACCTGCTCGACCATCGCGCCCAGCTCCAGGTCACCAAGCGCCATACCCAGGGTGCCACGCAGCAGATCCAGGTCGGCGGCCACGGTCACCGGCGGCGGGACCGGGCTGTCCACTTCCAGGTAGCTGCGCTGATACGCAAGAGCAGCGAACAGGGCATCCCCGTCCCAGGTCGCGGACACACCATAGGTGTCGGCCAACCCGTCTTTCTCTTCGTCACCGATCTGGTCGTCCTCGCCAGGAGCGATTTGCGCGCGCACGATCACGTCGCCCCAACGGGGGCTCTTCCAGTTAACGGTGTTGCTGTTACGGCGCTGGCCGAAGAAGTAAGGTTCATCGCGCTTTAGCGGGAACGCTTCCCCTCCATTTGGTGCGCAGGTCTGGGTGACGCCCTTCCGGGAACGCCGTGAACCCGTCCCTGGGGGCTCCCTGTCGGACGTCCTGTCCTCCAGGGTCCCGGAAGGGCGTCACCCAGACCCGCTCAGCAGTGAGCCGCGGCGCCCCGGGCCACTTCAGAGGTCAGTAAACAGGAGAACTCAGAGGTAGGGGCGGACAGTGAACCGAGTTAAGTTGTTTGTGCGACCAAGCAACCACACAAGGACACTGCCGCCATGGGCGATGCTACGTTCCCCGGCTCGGGCTGGGAAGGCTTTATAGCGACCCGGTTCGTTCCGCTCTCCGATTCCGAGTGCCTGATTTACCTGATCCCCGACCCTCAAGTGCCGCCTTGCTGTCCAAGCTGCCGGCGATCCTGCTCCCTGATCCATGACACGACGAGGCGGCGAGTCCGAGACCGGGATCTGTTCGAGTACCGGGTCTGGTTGGAGGTGCCGGTGCGGCGGGTGCGCTGCCCCCGCTGCGGTGTCGGTCGTGAAGCGCTGTCCTGGTTGGCCCCGCGAGCCCGGCTGACCCACCGGCTGCGCCAGCACGTGGAGACACTGCTGACCTTGCTGCCGCTCAAGCAGATCGCCGGCCTGACCGGGCTGCACTGGCACACCCTCAAGAGCATCGACAAGGCCCGGTTGGCCCGGGACCTGCCCGAGCCTGACCTCAGTCTGGTCCGTTACCTGGTCATGGACGAGTTCGCCCTGTTCAAGGGCCACCGTTATGCCAGCGTGGTCATCGACGCCGAGACCCGGCAGGTGCTGTGGGTGGGCGAAGGTCGATCCCGGGAGGCGATTCGGCCCTGCTTCGAGTGGCTGGGGGCGCACTGTGAACACATTGAGGCGGTGGCCATGGACATGAACACCGCCATGGACCTGGAGGTACAGGCCTGGTGCCCCAACGCCCGGGTGGTCTACGACCTGTTCCATGTGATCGCCAAATTCGGCCGGGAGGTGATCGACCGGGTCCG
>FUFK010055882.1_pt1 | contig 18701 bp, 29 predicted proteins | sample 1021851 | NCBI WGS metagenome assembly FUFK01 (sample SAMEA51879418, study PRJEB19060) | metagenome
CATAACCAGAGGCGTCTTTTCAATTTTCTTTTCCAGTTCCTCAAGCGTCTCATTTAACTTCACCTCTCCTCTTATATCAATATCAATAACCCCAAAGTTGCAAGAGTTATTTTCCTTCAACATAATTATGCCGAGAATGTAGTCGCCACCTTTTAAATGAGTATCAAAATGATTGAATGTTGCAGGCTCGCTGACAGTCAAAGCACGCCCAGACATCTTGCCATCAGCTTCTTTTTTCTGCACCCGATATTGGCCATGAGCTTTTTCATAGCCTCTGAAAATTTTCATAAATTTTTCGGTGAGTTCTTTTTCCATGATGTTCCTTTCTGAGAAGGTGGGGAAGGGAAAATGATAAAAACCCTTCCCCGATGATGCTTGTAGTTTGGATTACATCACATCATCATCTGTTGTTGACTCAGAAGAAACATTAACATTTCCGGCTGCAATATCTTTTTTGAAGGCACGTGCTTCAAGATAAATATTTTTACCGTTGTCTAGGTTTTGTATAATGCCACCTGATTGTGCATCAAAAAGCATCTTGATTGACCAACCGAACCATGAGCCTTGATCATTTGACTCGGGCACTGTTGACAAGTTGTAAGCATTCCAAAACATCGCTGGGTTTTGCTTTTTGCCTTGGATGTCTACCATCAGCCTTGAGATCATAGCGTTCCATTGCTTTGCCCTTTTCATTTGAGACTTGCTCATACTTAAAAGTGCGGGTGAATGACTGCCATCTTCATTAACAATGAAAACAAAATACTCACCAGTGGGGACAATCTCGTTGCCCTCGTCAGTGAAGTACTCACCTTTATCACCACGAGTGCAATTGGCTAGGCAAGCTGAATCAGAACCATGATCCCTGACCAAGCCACCTCTGTCAGCTTTCCATTCAATGTGGGCACGACGATAACTGATAGGCACAACAGTGATGCCCTTTTCACCGTCAAAGACCTTTTGGGCGACATTATCAAAAATGTGACCAGCTTCCGCACCCTCAACATAATCACCCTCACGCTTCATTGTTTGAGGTGACATTTGCTGAAGGATTGTGATCCTTGGTATCATCATNTCATCTTTGGTCATATTCTCCTGACCAGCACCAACATCCTCAAGCAGGATGCTTTCATCAAAAGCTACAACATTTGAGGATTTTTTCTTTGCTACTTCATTTGCCATTTTTATCTCCTAATCTTGGCTCTGCGTCCCATGTACACACGGAACAATTCAACAGGTATATCCTTGCCATCTTTTAATCGCTCTTTTAATATAGCGTTAACAGATCCAGGATGCACCCCGACTGCACGTTTGTAATAAAGTTTTTTCTCACGCAACTCTTTTGTAAAAGCATTGCATGCGTCATCTTCATTACGACCAAACTGAACCTCAACATTGCTTTTTATATTGGCACCATGACCATTGTCACGCAACCATTGAAAGCATTGCTGCTGGAGGAGTTCAAGCTCTGCCTTTGCATCATCTTTGGCACGATCGATTGCACCTTGTGATGGGACAGAACCAGTCACAACATCTTGCACTTCAACTTTGGCACCATTGCTCAAAGTAAAGTTCTTGATGTTCAGTTCTTGCATTAAATCAGGCAAGTCCTGCTCAGCCAACATTCTGAGATCCTGCTTCTTTTCCTTCAATGACTCTTCAAGTTTGTTAATCTCATTTTCAAGATCATACATCTTTTGAGCCATATCAGATATTGCACCAAGTTCATTGGATGCTGGTGCCACATCCTCAAGCAGATCTATATCTGTCATCTTGTACCTTTCTCAATTCAAGAGCTACAGGCATGTACCAACCTTTGCGGCGATCCCTCTCACCCTCTTCCATATTGCGCTCCCAACGTAGGACACGCACAACTGGGGAAACTTCACCAGCAATCATGCAAACTATCATAACTGCTATTGGGTCTCCCCCTCCTGGCCACAGAAGATAATCATCTGTGGAGAAGTCCTTCATAATTCGTCTGGCNTTTTGTATTGATGGTCCAGGAATAAACTGAGGCTTGTCTTCAGGTTCAAATATAATTTCGAGTGAACCATAGCGAGTTGCATCAGTTAAGTCAGGAGTCCAGCCGAACTTATTTCTTGTTGGTCTGTTGACCACATAAACCTTTGACATGGCTTTTCCTTTCTCAAGTTTGGTGTGACCTTATGGCTACTGAAACTAAAGATCGCCATCAGAGACCGTCATCAGGGTCATACTTGGTGTCTTCACCATAAGAGTCACGNTAAATACTATGCCTGATTCAGATGAAAAAGAAAAGAAGAATTTTTCAAAGAANCCAGTCTTNNTNAANNAAAACAANNNCGAAACCAAAGAAACCAGNGTTTCTGGNCAGNNNTTNTTTTNNNACCCGTCCTTGGGNTTTTTATCTTCTTATAANGAAAAAATTTGAGGAAAAAAATTTTATGTTTGAAATTTCAAAAAGTTTGGGTTCACTGGTTTCGGTTTGCTTTTAATTAAATCAAAACAATGCAGTTAAACGACGACCCAAATCTTAAAAATTAAGGTTTCGGTAACCCAGACTCTGGGTTGTTTTTTCTTAAAATATTTTAAGTTGTTGTTTTGATTGAAAATAAAAATCACTTTCTTNCTTTACTTTTCTGAAGTTTTCAGGCATACTATCAGAGTAGGAATCGTTCCTGCGTTTGAGAAAGGAAATAAAATGTTTACTCGTTATGCTATCAAAGTTACTGAAACCATCATCTATAGACAAACAGGTGAAAAGGTTGTTTGTGAGCCTCGTTACCTCGACAGGTATCTTGGCAATGGAATGATCACAACTGATCATCATGTTGCAAAAACTTTTGACACAGCTGAGCAAGCCACAGAAACTATTGATGAGTTGCCTGTTGGTCGTTGTGGCTCGGCTTATAATAAAAAGTATGCGTATGAAGTTGAGACTGTTGAGTATGGTTATGCGAACATGCATGGTTGGTCTGATGTTGCACCTTTTGAAATCATCCGTGTTATTTCGCCAAAGACCATTGAGTTGCGTGCTATGTCTGCTGAATTGGATGATGAGTTTAAGCCTGAGTTTGTTTCTGGTGGGTTTGCTGGTCATTGTACAAACCAAGGCAAGCAGACTTATAAATACAAGTCTTGTCCTGAAGGTGTTGTTGTGAGAGCAAGGCTCGGTAAAAAAGGTTGGAAGTCCTCTCATGGTCGTCACGTCCTTTCAACTGAGCCAAGAAAGTTTTACGATTATAATTTTTAAGNTAACATTGGGGGTGAGGATTGGCCTCACCCTCTCTTTTTGAGAAAGGAAATGATATGATTTACAAGTTGCGTTTGATAAATATCGCTGGTTCATCTGTTGAGGACAAAGTGTTTCGTGACCTCAGTGAAGCAAAAAAAGCTGCAGAGGCAACTGGCTTTGATACAGTTGTTGAGGGTTTTTCAGCAAATGGCATGTTGTCATACATGGCCGGTTATTCAGTCATCGGAGGTTGGACGAAATGATTTACTTTGAGTTTGATACCAATGGTCAGCGTTCTTATCCAATCCCGCAAAAAGTCCATGACAAGATTGGTCGGGTCATTCAGGAGTGGTTTGCTGACGAGGGAATCAAGATGGTCAAGAAAGAGCCACTGATGATTTTTGTTCGGGGTGATTGCATGATTGAGGAGTTGCCAAATGATTAAATTTTTATTCGGCTCTTTCGTATTCATCGGGTTCATATATCTGGTTGTGTTTTGTTTTATCAACTTGATGCTCGGCTGTCAAACTTGGGATGAGTCTTTGTGGACTGAGTACAACTCCTGTTTAACATTCAGTCAGTCTTTGGATTTGTTCTGATGGAATATCACGTTTGGTCATCAAGAAAAAAGACCTGCGATTGTTGTGGGTTGACACTGCGTGAGATTCAAAAGCANAATGATAAAGCTCGTGAAAAGTTACTTCAAAAAGAAAAGGAATGGAACTTTTGGGTCGCATTGCTTTATACATTTGAGGCTGACATAGATGGTGCAGGTTATTGGTATGGGCCAGNATGCAGGCGTTGCTCAGGTGCACCGCAATCAGTTGGNGAGATGTTCTTGGCAAAGTTTTCTGAAGGTTGGCTGTGCAATAAATGTTATGCTCGCAAGCCTGAGGATNCAAAAGGNCAGTGGAAATATATGCCTGTTCCTGNTGANGAAGATGAAGAGTTGATTTAATGGCCAAAGGAAGCTATTCTTAAATTGACCTTACGCACATAGGTTTCCTCCCTTTAAACTTACCCTCCTGCAAAGGAGGGTTTTCTTTTGTCAAAAAATAAGCGATAGTTGTTACAGTTAATTCTACAGTTGACCACTGAAACTAAGGTTTAAAGGACAAAAATATGCCTGCAAAGAAACAAAAAGGCTCTCAGAAGAAGCTNCAAGTNCAAAGGCCTGTTAAGAATGGGCCACCAGTTAAGCCTGAAAACTGGGATGGCCGGTTCAAATCAGTTGAGCCAATGGCCAATCAAAAGGCTAAAAGATCAAAACCATATAAATGGAATCACCANACAACAATAAANTGGATCATGGGCCAAGCAGATCCTGTTGGTTTCCTAGCTGATGTTATGGCAGGGAANGAAATTTTTAACGTATATAAAGAGGATGGTGGTGAGATATCAAATGTTGGCAAGATTGGTGCAGACCCAGAGCTAAGAGTTATGGCCGCCAAAACTCTTCTCGGTAAGTGTGTGCCAGATTTAAAGGCAGTTGAAGTTACTGCACAAGTTGAAGAGAGAAAGGTGCTGGACATCAGCAGATTAAGTGATAATGACCTCAACACAATTGAACGAGTTCTTGAACACGCTGTCATTGAAGGAAGTGAGAGCGGAGAGGATGCGGAGATCGCTGAAGGAGTTTACGAAGAGCTCGTGGCCGACAATTGAGCCAGGACGAGAGTTCTACGACAACTGGCATATTGATGCAATCAGTGAACATTTGCAGGCTGTTGTTGAAGGCGACATCAAGCGTCTGATAATAAACATCCCACCACGTCACATGAAATCAATCTCAGTGGCTGTTGCGTTGCCTGCTTGGACTTGGACCATCCAGCCAGAAAAAAGATTCCTGTTCGCATCCTACGCATCATCGCTTTCTGTCAGAGATTCGGTTAAATGTCGCCGACTTATATCAAGCCCATGGTATCAAGATCATTTTGGTGACAAATTTATTCTGACAGGCGACCAAAATCAGAAGCAAAGATTTGAGAATGATAAGACAGGCATGCGCATTGCTACCTCGGTTGATGGTGCACTTACTGGTGAGGGTGGTGACATAATCGTCATTGACGATCCGCACAATGTGCGTGAGGCTGAATCATCAGCAGTTCGTGAAGGTGTTCTTGATTGGTGGGACCAAGCTATGCAAACTCGTCTCAACGATCCCAAAACTGGTGCCTTCATAATTATAATGCAGCGAGTTCATGAGAACGACTTGACTGGCCATATACTAGCGAACGAGAACGATGATTGGGATCATTTATGCTTACCTGCTCGATATGAAGTCGGGCACCCAACACAAACAAAATCAAGTTTGTTCTTCACAGACCCAAGGACAAAAGAGGGAGAGCTCCTCTGGCCAGACAGGATTGACGACAAAACATTATCCAATCTTGAGAGGTCATTGGGTTCATATGCCTCAGCTGGGCAACTGCAGCAACGACCAATGCCGAAGGGTGGGGGAATCTTGCGAGCTGAATGGTGGGTTCCATGGGAGAGTGATGATCTGCCCGAGATTGAGTATGTGATACAATCTTATGATACAGCTTTCTCAACTAAAGAAAAAAGTTCTTACTCTGCTCGCACAACATGGGGTGTGTTTCGCATGAATGGGCAGGTTAATGCTATTGTTATTGAGATGTGGTACGACAGAGTTACATACCCAGAGCTGAGGACTCTTGCCCAAGAGGCATATGAGGACTGGGAGCCTGATGCAGTTATGATTGAAAAGAAAGCATCTGGTCAAAGTTTGCTTCAAGATTTACGCATGGCAGGTGTTCCTGTTCTTGAATATAATCCCGACAGAGACAAGGAAGCACGTGCTCATGCATCATCAGCTTTGCTAGAAGATGGAAGAATTTACTTTCCTGCAAACAAAAAATGGGCTAAAGATTTAATAGACATCTGTGCATCATTCCCTGCTGGAGACAATGACGATATAGTTGACACGTGCACTCAAGCATGGTTAAGGTTGCGCAAAGGATGGTTCATTACTCATTCAACTGATTATGAGGACGATGAGCCAGCGGAAAAGAAGAGGATAACTCTGTATGGCTGAACAACCAATACCGTTTGCTGAAGGTGCACCACCAGACAATTTAAAAGTTGAGCAGATCGGCAACAATGAAGTTCTCATTGGCGACCCAGAGCTTGACATCAAGCAGGACATTGATTCAGAGTTTGACTCAAACTTAGCAGAAGAGATCTCTGAAAAAGAATTAAACCGCAAAGCACAACACCTGATAGTCAAGTATGACGAGGACAGGGAAGCTCGCTCCGACTGGGAAGAGCGATACAAAGCTGGTTTGCGCACTGTTGACCCTGATGGTGGCATGAGTGAAGAAGAAGATGCCAGAGCCAGCAGAGGCCTGAGCACTGTTGTTCACCCGATGATAGCTGANGCTGCCACCCANTTTAATGCGAGGTCAATCGCAGAGCTTTATCCTTCTGGTGGGCCAGTCAAAACAGTTATCGTTGGCGAGCCAAATGAAGAAACAGAAGAGCAAGCTCGTCGTGTAAAAGATTTTATGAATTATCAAATCACTCAGGAGATGCCAGAATATTTTCCTGATCTTGATAAAATGCTTTTTCAGTTGCCTCTGGTCGGCCATGCTTTCAAAAAAGTTTGGTGGGACGCAAACNTGGAACGTCAATGTTCAAAGTTTGTTAAAGCTGAAGACTTTGTTGTTGCGCCAGAAAGCACAGATCTTTACACCTCGCTGAGATACACCCATGTCATCCGCATGGCCAAGAATGATTACAACAGATATGTTGAGGCTGGCTGGTATCTGCCATCAAAATATACAGGCGATGGCATTGACCCATCAGGCGATACAACTGAAGACATTGAGGGTGTTGACCCATACTCAACTTCAGATGAAGTTATGACTCTGCTTGAGATGCATGTTTATGAATCTTTTGATGGTGTTGATGGGTATGATGATACAGAGGACAACGATGATGCTGTTGGCTTGCCATATGTCATCACGATAGATTATGATTCAGAAAAAGTTGTCAGCGTCCGCAGGAACTGGGATGCCGATGATGAGGACATGAGGCGTCTTGACTGGTTTGTCAGCTATCCATTTCTTCCTGGAGTCGGATTTTATGGCTTTGGCCTTTATCACCTGATTGGTGGGCTAGGCAAAGCAGCAACAGGCTCTTTGAGAGCTTTGCTTGATTCAGCTGCATTTGCAAATATGCAAGGTGGCTTTAAATTAAAAGGCAGAGTTACAGGTGGTGAGCTTCAAGTCAATCCTGGAGAGTTCGCTGATCTTGATGCGACTGTTGATGATGTAAACAAGGCAATCATGCCTTTGCCTTTCAAAGAGCCAAGCAGTGCACTGTTTAATCTTTTGGGGTTGATAACAGACGCAGGCAGAAGGTTCGCCAACACAGCTGACATGAATGTTGGGGACGTTAATCCAAATGCACCTGTCGGCACCACTGTTGCTCTGATTGAGCAAGGCAGCAAATCATTTTCAGCGATTCACAAACGCCTGCACTACGCACAAGGTCAAGAGTTCAAGTTGCTCGCAAAGTTGAATGCGAAGTATCTGCCAGAAAATTTTGACTTTGCTCTGTCTGGCTCATCTTCAGTTATTTATGCAGCTGACTTTAATGATCGCATTGACATCATACCAGTCAGCGACCCAAACATNTTCAGCACTGCGCAACGCATCGCACAAGCCCAATCAATAATGCAAATGGCCAATGCAGCACCTCAGTTGCATGACGTGTACGAAGCATACAAACGTATGTATGAAGCGATCCGCATACCTAACATTGACGAAGTTTTGAAAAAGCCTCAAGAGGCAGTCAGGCTTGATCCGATTGATGAGAACATGAGCCTCATGTATGGCAAGCCAATCAAAGCATTCCCAGAACAAGATCACGATGCTCACATAGCTGTTCACATGCAGTTTATGCAAGATCCGTCATTGGCTGCAAATCCAGGAGCAAGAGCGATGCAACCTTTGCTTATCGCTCACATAGCTGAACATGTTGCGTTGTTATATCGCCAGCGCATGCAATCTGCTATTGGTGTTCCGTTGCCATCAGTTCCGAATCTGCGTGACCCAAGATTCTCGTTCGAGGATATCTCACCAGAGATGGATATGATCATAAGTCAAAAAGCTGCAGAGGTTGTTCAGCAGTCACCTCAAATGGAGCCAATCAAAGCTCTCGCAGGCATGGCCAAACAGAACCCACTTCAATATGCTCAGCAACTTGCACAACTTGAAATGCAGTCACTGCAGCAAAGAACACAAGCCCAGATTGAAGCTGATGCAGCCAAAGCTCGCAATCAGATGGAGATAAAGCAAGCTGAGGCACAACAAGACATGCAAATTGAAGCAGCAAAAGCTAGAGCTGACCTCGAGGAAAAAGTCAGGAAGCTTGAGGCTGAGTTACAGCTTGAGAGGGAAAAAGTTTTAGCTAAGGAGGTCATAAAACGTGGAGATGGTTAATGGCATGCCGATGTTGCCAGACGAAACTGTCAGGCAGCTTCAACAAATGATTGAATCNGGAATGAGTCCTGATCAAGCGATATCTATGATGACCCAACCAGTCCAGCCAGAAAAGTTTGGCGGACGCAGACAGCCGATGGGTGCATTGCCTCAAGCACCANCACCTATGCAACAGAATCGTCAAGCACCTATGAATCAAAATCAAATGGCACAATACCTTCAAAATAAAGTTGCAGAGATAAAAGGCCGTATGGGATCAAGGATGGGTGCATTGCCGATGGCAGGAGGCATGAATGCCGGACCACGATAAAAACAGAATAACACCTGAACAATTTAATCAATTATCAAAAACTTTTGAAAGCACAAATCCATTAAGCTCAGGGCTTTTTAATTTAGACCCANTNAGCAAAAGCAATGTGATCGGTGGTTTAACGAGCTTGACTGCGAAAGCTCTTGANGCGACNCCTATTGGTGCTTTGTCGACAGCGGCAAATGTTGCTGGCAATATTCAAGCTGAAAATATAGCGAGTCAGTTAACAGGCACGCCAAAAAATTATATGGGTGCTTTAACAGGTGGCCTGTTTGATCAGAACACAGCTCTGAATGAGGCTAGGTCTCAAGCTGACAAAAACAGAGATGGCATAGTCTCAGACAGAGAAGCTCAAAACTATGGCATGCAAAAAGGCATGTTGACAGCATATGATGTTGGTGTTGATGCTAGTCCNCCTCGTGCAAATATAACATTCGGAAGCACAAGCAGGTCAGCTTTCAACAGAGATTTGAGAGATGAATTAAAAAGTTCAAATTTTGACCCATCAAGATCTGCAGAGGTTTCAGACCCTGCAAACTTTAGCAACAAAGATTTTGGACCACTTGGTCCACCACCAGANNTTGGCAATCAACCTCAAGACCCACCACCACCCAAATCTGAAGGAGGAGGAGGAGGTGGAAGCCTTACATTTATATGCACTGTCGTCCATGAAAAGGGTGACTTGCCAAAAAATATTTACAGATACGACCAATCATATGGATCTTCTGTTGATAAAAATATTTTTGAAGGTTATGCTTTATGGGGAGAGCCACTTGCGAATCTTATGAAGCGCAACCAGCTTGTTTATAAAATCGCAAAGCCCATTGCGTTGTGTTGGGCAAATCAGATGGCGTTTGATTTATCAAATGGAGTCTGTGGCAAAAAAAGTATAACAGGGAAAGTTCTAAAACATTTCGGAGAGCCTTTGTGTTATGCTTTGGGCTTTGTAATTAACAGGAGAAAAAGATGGCTGAAGTCAGTGTAGATAATATGGAGCAAAACGCAGAGTTGTTCGTCGAGAAGATGGGCTTTGCGCATGATACTGAGGGTCTTGAGTTAAGCGATGATCAGCTTGTCAACTTCCTTTTGCTTTGTCACCAGATGGAATATGGCATTGGTGAAGAGTCAGAGGAGATGGAAGAAGATCACCATGATGGCGAGATGAAAGTCAAAATTATGAAAGTTGACAGCGGCGACATGCGTGGTGTCATGGATCAGTTACTGGGTCATGGTGGCCCAAAGATAATGGGGTGATATTATGGCTNNTTCTAAAATTGTACGTGAAGCTGTTGATATTATCGCAAAAGCATTTAATGATAGTGCAGATTCAGCAGTTAAAATTGTTCCGTCTGAATCTCCTTTGCCGAAAATGTCTGACCTTCAATCGTTCAGGAATACAAACCAGTTTCGCATAGCTAAAGAAAACATGAGGCCTGAGATTACACAAAAACTTTCTCAGGGGATGCCAGGATCAGTTAAACTCTCAGACTCTGCTATTGATTCTGAAGTCGCCAGCATTTTTGATAATGAGGTTTTCAGCAGCTTCCCAAACAGCGATTACTGGGATGATTTTTCAGTTAAAGAAATTGAATCCATGGTTGATGAGCTCAAAGCGATGCCACAGCTACCAAATGACGAGATACCTGATTTTTTCTCTGAGCTCGGCAATGCTAATGAAGAAACTTTAGATCTCGTTGATTTTATATTAAACAGAAGGTCTGGTGATTAAAATGCCATTCAGCAAGTATTCAAAAAAGCAAAAGAAGCTAGCAGGAGTTGCCAAGCCTCGCAACAAGATAACTGCTGCTGATTTTAAAAAGCTAAGGAAGAAAAAGCGTGGCAAAAAGAAAGTTTAAAAAAGTCCCAAAGACTAAAAAAGGTGTGCCCAAGAAATATGTTCAAGGTGCAAAGAATCCAAAAGCACGTGAGGCAGAAATAAAAAGAACTGCCAAAAAATATAAAGAGGGCAAATTAACCAAAGCAGAAATGCAAAGAATCAGCAAGCAGAGGAGCAAGGGTTAATGGCAGAGAAAAAGAAAACCAAGCCCAAAAAAGATATGGGCAGATACTCCTCGATTCCAGGAGCAAGCAGGTTCAGCAAATCAACACTTGACAAAGTTTACAAAAGAGGCCAAGGTGCATTTTTCAGTGCAGGCTCAAGACCAAAAACATCTCAGCACTCTTGGGCGATGGGTCGTGTAAAATCTTTTGTCAGTGGTAAAGGTGGTGCCCGCAAAGCAGACGCAGACCTTTTGGGCAAAGGCAAAAAGAAAGCAGCTAAGAAAAAACAGNCTGCAAAGAAAAAGAAATAGGAGCANTCAATGGCCAAAAAAGCAGTTGAAGCACCCAAAGGTTTTCATTGGATGAAATCAGGCAAAGGTTTTAAGCTGATGAAGAATCCAGCTGGCGGTTATAAGCCACACAAAGGTGCAAGTTTAAAAGCATCATTTGAAATNCAGCAGGTGCATAAAAAATAATGGCTGAGTACAAAGGTCGCAAAGTCACCCTCAACAAGCCCAGACGCATAGGCAAGGGTGAGCCAGGATATGGCAAGAAGAAGTCAGTCGTTTATGTAAAAGACGGCGACAGAGTCAAGCGTCTTATGTTCGGCGATCCAAACATGCGTATCAAGAAAAATCAAAAAGGTCGCAGAAGCAACTTCCGCTCACGTCACAATTGCGACACTCCAGGACCAAAGACAAAGGCACGCTACTGGTCGTGCAAGGCATGGTGATATGGCTAGAGCAGCAATCAAAAAAGTAGCCAACGCAGAGATCAGGGCAGCCAAGAGCTTTTTAGAAAAGCGAGGCATCACATCTGATGAAGTCAGCCCACGCAAGTTTGCAAAAGCTGCAAAAGAACTTGACAAAGGTTTTCAAGAAACATTAAAGATNCTCGCACGTGAGTTATCAGGAGGGCAAGTCTGATGCCAGATCATGACGCATTCAGGCCAGATGGCAGGTTAAATATACCCAGCCAAGCTGCAGCTGATTACATAGCACGTGAAGGAACACTTCAGCCTTATGAACCAACAATGCGTGAAAAAGCAGAGTCAGCAATAGCTGGTGCTCTTGAAAGTTTAGGTATGTCAAAAGGCTCTGCCAGAGATTCAGCTGTTGGTTTTACAGGCACAACAGACTCAAGCAGAGGCGGCATGGGAGTTGGGGTGCTTGACTTTATACCACCATTCTCAATCCCAACAGCTCTTCAAGAAGCAGGTCGTGAAGTTGAAAGAGCACAAACAGCAACAGATTATATAGCCCCAGCACTCACAGTCGGATTCAGTGCCATTGAATCAATACCAGCAGCAAAGCTCGCAACAAAACCACTCAAAGGTTTTATAGACAACCTAGCTGCAAAAGCAGANCCAGAGCCATTGATAGCTGCAGCTGGTCCNAAAGTTCCTCGCAGAACAGTTGTTAAAGGATTGGCAGCAACCCCAGTCGCAGGAGCATTAAGTAAGTTGCCTTTGGGCAAAGTTGATGAAGTCGCACCTGTCGCAAGAGCAGCAAGATTGTCATTGCCTGAGAACTTTAACATTTTGAGAGACTTGCCAAACACAAAACGGCTGATTGATGATTATGTTGGTGAAGATCTTTCTGTGCAGTTCGATGATATTGACGACATTGATTATGAAGAGCTAGAAGACCTAGTTGAACAAGTTTCTGATTCAGACAGATTCGACATAGCTGACACATTTGACGATGTGCGTGAGTCCATGAAGGAAGAGCTGATGGAGGTCTATGAGTTGACAAGTGAAGAAGCTGATGAGTTAATGAAAAAAGAAGGCTTTGATCTTCCTGTCAGCCAATCAGAAGAAATTAAAAGGATGAAATCATTTGAAGGAACTTTCCAAGAATATAAGAGTGAATATCCTAACAGCCGTGTATCAATTTCTGATTGGGCTAATGCTGTTGAAAAAGATCCCACAATAGTTGAAGAATAATAATGGCTATAGGTGCAAAAATATTATCAGAGTTATCCGACGACGCAGTCCGTTGGGTTGAGTCTTTGGCTAACAAACTTTCGGGCAAGCCTACAGATTCAGTCCGTTTCCCGACTAGCCCTGAAAAAGTTGCAGGTGAGCTAGGCCAAAAGCTCGTGAACCTTGAAAGGTTCGCACCGCAGATGAAAGATATATATGACGACAGAGCTTTGTATTATGGATTGCTTGAGGCTTCTGAGGGATCTGCTGACATTGGTTTAATGAAGCCAAAAACTTTTGGTGACGTGTCTGCAGCTATGAACCCTAACAAAGATCCTTACATACAAGAAATGATTGACGAGAATGTTTCGGCCTTGCGTGATTTAAGATCTGCTGGCATACGTTATTCAGATGTTCCGTATCTTTCTTATAAAGAACCATATCCAGGAATAGCACAGGTTACAGGTCATGAAGGTCGTCACAGAGCTTTGGCACTTGGTGCTGAGGGAGAGCCTGTTCAACTTGTGAGAATGATACCGAGAAAGAATGAGCGGCTTTTAAGCACTATGGATCCAGATACTCAGCTGATGAGTGAAGTCAGCACCATGCAACAAGAAGCTGGTGGAAAAGAAGTTGGCACTCTTGGTCAGCTTATAAAATTTTTAGGCTTGGGCAGTGTCGCTGCTCCAGGAGTCCTTTCACAGTTGCCTTCCGGAGATGAAGGAGGTAAGGTTGTTGAATAGGACTAAATTTTCATCTTTGATATCAAAAGGAGGTCGCAAGATGGATCATGGTGGTAAAAAGAAAAAAGGCATGAAGAAAAAGAGTGCCAAAAAAGGTATGATGAAGAAAAAAGGCATGAAGAAGAAGGGTGCCTATGGAAGATAGAAAAGACGTCAAAGTTTTTGTCACTGGCGTTTCAGCAGCATTTGAGGTTAATTTAGATGACGACAGTGGANCTCCTAAAGTTAATCAAGAAGAATCTGAGGGAGAAAAAATCGGCGATAGCCGAGAAGATGATTGAGGGTCGGGAGTCTGACTTTGAATCATATCAAAAAGACGTTGGGATTGCGCAGGGATTGGAAGATGCTTGCGCAATCATCGACGAAACATTAAATCAACTTGATGAAGAGGATGCATAACATGTCTCATCCGCATGCAATATTTACTGATGAGGAAACAAAAGCCACACTAGGCTCTCATCAGTTACCAATCCCAATGAACTGGAAAGTTCTTATTCAACCCAACAAACCTAAAGAGCAAACCGAAGGTGGCATAATACTGCCATCTGTGGCCAAAGATAANGAAAGTTATCTAACTGCTCACGGAGTCATTGCAGCTATGGGAGAGCTTGCTTATCATGACAGGGATACAGGCAATCCTTGGAAGATGAGTGTTCGTCCCAAAGTAGGTGATAAAGTCACTTATGGAAAGTATGCAGGTCAAAAAATCGTAGTCAATGGTGTCAGCTTCCTTTTGGTCAATGATGATGAAATAACATCAATCTTGCCTGAGGATGTTGAGATAACTGGTTACTTGCCGAGGTAGGTTGTTATGGAAAATAAAATTGAAGAAGAACAGATCAATGCTGTTGAGGAAGAAATTAAGGAGGCCAAGCGTAAAGCTGGTCAAGATGATTTTGAGATTGAAATAGTCGAAGAAGAAAAACCTGAAGAGGTCGTTGAAGCAAAAGAACCAGAACCAGAACCAGATAAGGATTACGGTGAAAAAGTTCAAAGGCGAATTAAAAAGCTCGTTGATCAACGCAGGGAAGCTGAGTTAAGAGCTGAAGAGCAGCGTCAAGAAAATGCTCAACTCATTGCTCGTCTTGAGAGATTNGAAAAAGGATCTGAAGANAGAGCTCAAAATGAGTTTCANAATCGCTTTGAGCAAACAAAAGCTGCTTTGGCCAAAGCTATTGAAGAAGGTGATACTTCAGCGCAAGTTAATTTTCAAGAGCAAATGGCTGANATGCGTGCAGCNATGCGTGTTGCAGAAATGCAAAAGCAAATCGCAAACACACAGCGTACGCAATCACCAACAGTTGGCAGAGCCCAACAAGCTGCAACAGACCCAGCCCCACAAAAGGCTATGGACTGGTGGCAGAGAAATCGTTGGTTCAATTCAGNAGGTTTTGAAAAAGAAACTGCTGCAGCTCGCTCTATTGATGTTCAGCTTGACCTTGAGGGATATGATAAAAATTCAGACGAATATTACGAAATGTTAAATAATCGTTTACAAAAAATCTTTCCCGAGTTAAGCTCAGGAAGCGAAGAACCAAAGCCAAGAGTCAAAAGCAGACCACCTGTCGCCCCAACTGCTGGCGGATCTCAAGGTTACAAGGGGAACAGGGTTCGCATGTCACAAGACCAACTTAGGATGGCTAGGGAACTTGGTATAACTGATGAAAAAGGTCTCAAAGCATATGAGGCTGAAATCAAAAGACAAGCAAGGAGCTAATCATGGCTGAGAAAAGAAATGTGCGTGCAGATGAATCCCGTTCAAACTCCCGAGATGATGAGGCTCGTCCTCAGACAGCTTGGAAACCACCATCCCTTTTGGATGCNCCTGAAGCTCGTCCTGGGATGACACAAAGGTGGGTANCCACCTCTATTCAGGGAAAGGAAACTCCTGACAATGTCTTCAAGCGTATGCGAGAAGGCTGGAATCCTCGCCCTGCTGACACTGTGAAAGATAAGAGATTCCCAACTATCAATCACGGACAATGGGAAGGTTGCNTTGGTATTGAAGGAATGCTGCTTTGTGAAATGCCTNTAGAAAAGCATAAACAAATGAAAGATTATTATGCTGGCAAGAGCGANGAGCANAACGAATCATTATCAGGCGATCTTGATGCACTTAACAGATCTGGNGGTCCAAGAGTTTATCAAACTCGNGAATCNTCNGTTTCCAGAGGTCGCAAAGATCTTGCGGCTATGGAAGATTAACTACTCAAGGAGTGAAANATGGCAAATGTTGATGCTGCCTTTGGGTTCGTCCCAGTTCGCCACATGAGCGGTAATATTCCACGTGCAAANAAATANACCATTACTTCTGGTTTAGCTGAGAACATCTTCACAGGTGATCTATGTATTNTTACAGCNGATGGGGTTATCACACCTCACNCAGCGACAGAAACCAATAACATTGGTGTGTTTGCAGGTGTTTCATATACTGCTTCTGANGGCTCATATGTTTANAGNCAGTACTNNCCNNCAGGNACNNCNGCTACTNANATNNTAGCATANGTNTATGATGANCCNTACATCGTATATAAAGTACAATCCGCTGGANCNNCAGCCCANACAAANATTGGCAACTGTGCTGATGTTGTTGCNGGTGCAGGTTCTACCANNACAGGNAACTCAGGTTTTGAAATCTCAGGAACCATGGCTNCTGGTACAGCGACTTGTAAAATCCTTGGNCTTTACGAGNCTCCNGATAATGCTTTCGGCGCNAATGCNGTNATGGAAGTTCTTATCAACGAGCACCTGTTAAAAGCCACAGCTGGCATATAGGAGGGCTTGAGCTATGTCTATGAATAGAGCACAATTTGCTAAGATGCTCGAGCCAGGATTGAACACACTGTTCGGTCTCGAGTATGATAGTTATCCGTCTGAATACGAAGCTGTATTTGAATCAAACACCTCTCAAAAAGCATTTGAAGAAGATGTCTTGCTGACAGGTTTTGGTGCAGCTCCAACTAAAGATGAAGGTGCGTCGATTGCTTACGATTCAGCTTCTCAGCAGTGGACAGCTCGTTATCAGCATGAGACAATCGCTTTGGCATTCTCAATCACTGAGGAAGCTGAAGAAGATGGTCTTTATGGATCAATCGCTGCACGTTATACAAAAGCACTTGCACGCTCAATGTCTACTACAAAAGAGATTAAAGCTGCAAATGTTTTGAATAATGCAACCAGCACCAACGGTGGTGACGGTGTTCCTCTTCTGAGTGCATCACACCCAACGCAAAACGGCAACCAGAGCAACAAACTTGCTACTGCTGCTGATTTGTCAGAGACTTCTCTTGAGTCAATCCTGATTCAGATTGCTGACATGAAAGATGACCGTGGTCTGCGTATCGCTGCACAGGGAACAAAGTTGATTATCCCAACAGCATATACATTTACAGCAGAGCGTCTTCTTGAGTCACAACTGAGAACAGGAACAGCTGACAATGACATCAATGCGATTCGCAACGGTGGTTATCTGCCACAAGGCTATCACATTATGCGTCGTCTGACTGACTCTGATCAGTTCTTCATCCAGACGGATGTTCCTGATGGACTCAAGATGTTCCAGCGTTCACCTCTGAAAAAAGGTGTCGAGGGTGATTTTGAAACTGGTAATGTTCGCTACAAAGTTCGTGAGCGTTACAGCTTTGGCTTCACTGACTGGCGTGGAATCTTTGGCACAGAAGGTGCTGCATAAAAATATGGGGGAGGGGACAACTCCTCCCCTTAACTGAATCCTGACGACTTTATCAAGAAGTCGACACTAGCCAAGACAGGAGATCAAAATGGCTAATAGTACTTTCACCGGACCAGTACGGTCTCAAAACGGTTTTAAAAATATAATTGGTGACAGAGACGCACCAACAAACACAATGACACTTTCTGTTTACACTGCAACTGTAACGGTTGCTAATGGTGCAACAACAGGAAAAGAGTCATCTATCGGCATTCCTTCAAACTTTATCCCAATGGGTGTCATGATCGCTGTAACTGGTGCAGCTTCTAATGCTGTCAACCTTGTTGATATTGGCACAGATGCTGACACAGACGGGTTTGTTGATGGCATATCAGCTGCAGTCAACTCAACTGGTTTTAAAGGCTTCTTCCCTTGCAATGGGGTTTTGGGCATGTCTGGTGGTGCAACCACAGCAGCCACAGAAACTGCAGATGAAGTTGAGATTGTAGTCTCTGGCGATCCAGGAGCTGATACAACAGTAGTGATGAAGTTTATAGGAATATCAAGCTCATCAGATGCATCATAGGAGTGAGGTATGGCGGATATAACAACCACTACCAAAATATCCGAAAGCACTCAGGAAGTCGTTTTTGCTTTTCAATACCAGTATGTTGATACAGGTGATGAGAGTGGTGTCACAAAAATAGATGTTTCTGCTCTTGAGAAGAATGCAAACGGTGATTCTTGCACAGGTGTAAGGATACTTGAGTGCTGGTGGGTTATCAAAGCCATGACTGTTCAGGTTCTTGCTGATGCAGATACAGATGTGACAATTTTGCATCTGGATGAAGGTCAGTCTGGATATCAAGACTTTGAAAAGTTCGGAGGCTTGCCAACAAGCTCTGTTTATGGCACCAATGGAACAGGTGATATAAAATTCACAACCACTGGTGCTGGGGCTGCTGGTGATGCTTATCAAGTTGTCATAAGAGCGAAGAAGAAGTATTAATGGCGACTTCAGGGACAGTAGCATTCAGGCCAGATGTTGAGGAAATAATAACCGAAGCATTTGAGCGTTGTGGCATTGATCCTCAAACGAGGACTGGGGATCATGCTGTCTCAGCTCGGAGAAGCCTAAACCTTTTATTCTCTGAATGGGCAAACAGAGGGATAAATTATTGGGCTGTCAGCACCGCAACACTTAATTTGTCTGCAGGGACTGTTACATACAACCTTCCTGCAGGCGTCATTGACCTCATGGACGTCGTTATATTTAATTCTGCGGATGCAACGAGATCTGATCAGATGGTCAACAGGATAACTATATCTGAATATAATCAGATACCGAATAAAACATCATCAGGCAAGCCAAGT
>FUFK010065666.1_pt1 | contig 18701 bp, 23 predicted proteins | sample 1021851 | NCBI WGS metagenome assembly FUFK01 (sample SAMEA51879418, study PRJEB19060) | metagenome
TAGGCACAAAAAACCAAAAGGGTATGACCGTAGAACAGACCAAGAAATACAACGACCTGCTAAATCAATACGAGCAGCGCGCCGACCTGACGCCAGGCCAGTGCCAGCTGCTTTACACGTTGGCTTGCGTCATCATTGAAGAACACCAACTCCAGACCTACTGCGATGCCAACGGCACGTGCTACGAAGTGGTGGGCAAGTCAGGCGACACGTACAGCCGCATGCGTCCAGAGTGGCAACAACTAAAAGAGGCGCGCCACCGCAAGCAAATTATTATCACACGCCTAGAGAATTGGATAGGTGAGGGCAAGCCAGCCGCAGACGAGAATGCCGAATACTTTAGTTAATGATCGACCTGCGCAACTGTGACTGCATGGATTACCTGGCCACGTGCGAAGACAACGCGTTTGAGCTTGCGATTGTTGACCCGCCGTATGGCATACACATTAACAGCAGCGGGCGCCTGGGTCATTATGGAGGCAGAAAAAATTGGGACACAGAGACTCCAACGCATAAATTTTTTGAGCATTTGTTTCGTGTAAGTTGTAATCAAATTGTCTGGGGCGGTAATTATTTTGCATTGCCAGCAACGCGCGGTTTTATTATTTGGGACAAACAACAACCTGAAAACGTGAGTTTTGCATCTTGTGAATATGCTTGGACGTCATTCGACCGTTCAGCCAGGACACATTATCAAAGACCGCAAAACGCAGACGAACAACGCATACATCCAACACAAAAGCCTGTCAAGCTGTACGAGTGGTTATTAATCAATTACGCAAAAAAAGGAGACCGCATACTTGACACGCACCTAGGCAGCGGCTCAATTGCATTGGCCTGCAGCAATCTCGCATTTGATTTGGTCGGCTGTGAATTAGACAAGGACTATTACGACGCTGCATGTAAACGCCTGAAACAACACCAGGCACAACAACGCATGTTTTGAGTTATTACTTTGACGACGCAGCCGCTGATCGCGCGGTTGAGTTTATCGAGCGCTTTTGCACTCACGTTAAAGGTGAGCTTGGCGGCAAGGCGTTTTTGCTTGAGGACTGGCAAAAGGAAGACATCATACGCCCGCTGTTTGGTTGGAAAAAAGACGACGGCACGCGTAGGTACCGGACGTGCTACGTTGAGATACCGCGCAAGAATGGCAAGTCAAATTTGAGTGCAGCCATTGCACTGTACATGTTGTTCGCCGATGGAGAGCGCGGCGCCGAAGTCATCAGTGCAGCTGGCGATCGCGGGCAAGCCAACATCGTCTTTAACATCGCGCAAGAAATGATAAACAACAACGCGCACCTGCGAAGCCGGGCTAAGGTGCTGCGCAACGTTGTACACTACAAAAGCAGCTGGTACAAAAGCATTAGCGCCGAGGCATACACAAAGCACGGTCTCAATTGCCACGCTGTGATATTTGACGAGCTGCACACACAACCCAACCGCGACTTGTGGGACGTGCTTACCACATCGACAGGCGCACGGCGCCAGCCATTGATTATGGCACTAACTACAGCAGGCCACGACCGCGCCAGCATCTGCTATGAAATTCACGAGTACGCGCAACAAGTCAAGGACGGCATTATTGAGGACGATACGTTTTTGCCTGTGCTGTACGCAGCCGACCCTGACGACGATTGGACTGACGAGGCTACGTGGCGCAAGGCTAACCCAGGCTACGGAACAATTTGTCACAAGTCATACTTTGACCAAGCTGTACAAAACGCCAAGGCCAACCCATCTATGGTCAACAGTTTTTTGCGCTTGCACCTTAACATCTGGACGTCAGCAGAAACCGCCTGGATTCCTGACGACATCTGGATGCAAGGAAACAAACCTATACCACATGATCGTCTACACACACTGCCTTGCTATGGCGGCCTTGACCTTGCGAGCACTCAAGACCTCACTGCATTCGCATTACTCTTCCGTGACGATAGCAACGATTGTTTTTATTTGCTTGTGCATCAGTTTGTCAACTCAGAAAAAGCGTACACTAAAAAACTAAGCGCGGGCATTGACTACGTGGCGTTTGAACAGGAAGGCGACATTAGCATTACGCCAGGCAACGTCACTGATTACAGGATTGTCAAGGACTACATCACAGATCAATGCGCCAAATACGATGTGCGCAGCATCGGCTACGACCCGCGATTTAGCACGTACATTGTCAGCGAGCTTGAGGCCGACGGCGTAACAATGGCGCCTATGGCTCAAAACATTACAACCATGAACGGGCCAACTAAAGAGTTTGAGATGGCTGCAATGAAGGGCCAAATAATTCACGGCGGCAACAGGTGCATGCGCTGGCAAATGGGTTGTGCTGTTGTGTACACTGACGTAAACGAAAACAAACGTGTAACTAAGGAACGGCAAGAAAACAAAAAAGTAGACGGCGTGATTGCGTCTATTATTGCCATGAATGAGTATTGTCACACACTAACGGCGGACGACTTTTTCTTTGACATTGTTGACTTGTAATTCTGCGCGTTGTGTGTTATATTATAGCTTCACAACGACTGTATGGCCACACTTACAGAACGCCTAAGCGCACTCTTCAGGTACCGCATCGGTAAGTACAACTCGCAGACGCTTGAAGCAGAGCTGGGCATTAACCCAATTGTGCGTAGCGGCGTCAATGTAACGGAGCAAAGCGCACTGGCGATTAGCACAGTCTACGCTTGCGTGTACAAAATTGCAAGCACAATTAGCAGCCTCGGGCTGGAGATTTACGTGCGCGATGGACGCAACGTTGAGATTGCCAACCAGCACCCAGCGTACAACCTCATTACTAGCGAGCCAAACGAATACCAAAACGCGTACGACTTTTGGGAGAACGTTATGGCCTCAGCGCTCATGTACGGATGCGGTTATGCAGTCATCGAGCGCAACGCACGCGGTTACGCCGAGCGCCTTGTGCCTGTAAGCTACTACGACGTTGATGTGAAAGAGGTAGACGGCCAGCGCGTGTTTGTAATTCGGGACTACGGCGCCGTGACGCAAGACAACATGTTAGAGATTTCTAACATGAACCGCATGTCGCCGATTCGCTTGCACCGCGAAAACATGGGACTGGCCAAAGCAGCACAGGACTTTGGCAGCGAATACTTCGGGCAAAAGGGACAGATGACGGGCGTACTGGCTAGTGATCAGCCTTTGCGCAAGGAACAGATGGACGTCATCCAAAACAGCTGGAACCAAAGCGCAATGAACGCAGGGACCAAGCTGTTGCCCTTCGGCTTTAAATACCAGCGGATTACAATCACACCAGACGAAGCGCAGTTTATTGAGACCCGCAAGTTTCAAGCCGAGGAGATTTGCCGCATCTACAGCGTGCCGCCTTCGCTGGTACAGCTTGAGACCCAAACCACGTTTAACAACGTCGAGCAACAGAACCTGCAGTTTGCTCGTCACACTATCAGCCCGTGGGCCAAGCGCATTGAACAAGAGATTGACCGCAAGCTTATCCAAAGCTTCGAGCGCCCAGACGTGTACAGCCAGTTTAACATGAACGACTTGTACCGTGGCGACCTTAGCGCCCGGACAAGCTTTTACAAAGAAATGTTGCAGACGGGTGTGATGTCTATCAACGAGGTGCGCCGCAAGGAAAACATGAACCCGGTAGAGGGCGGCGATACACACACAGTACAAATCAACCAAATCGCGTTGGACCGCTTGGGCGAGTACAGCGCTAAAGTTTCAACCGATGGAGGACAACCAACAGCATAAGGACGCCGAGAAGCGGACAATGGGCACTATTGAGGTGCGCGAGTCCGAAGGCGACGACATGACGCTTGAGGGCTACGCTGCCGTGTACAACAGCGAAACAGACCTCGGACATTTCCGCGAGGTTATTAAGCCTGGCGCATTTGACGACGTGCTCGACAACGATGTACGCGCACTCATTAACCACGACCCGAATCTTATCTTGGGACGCACTACAAACGGCACGCTTGAGTTGAGCGTCGACGAGCGCGGCCTGAAGTACAAAGTAAAGCTTGGCGATCAGCAGTACGCCAAGGACTTTTATGAAAGCGTGAAACGCGGTGACATTTCACAATCTTCGTTTGCCTTTACAATCGACAAGCAGAGCTGGAACGAAGAGCGCACCGTGCGTAGCGTGGACAAGGTGCGGCAGTTGTTGGACGTGTCACCCGTGACATATCCAGCGTACGCAGCCGCCACGGTGCAAGCGCGTGACCAACAGCTTGAAACAGAAGAGGCCAACGCAGTTGCAGAGGCCGACACAGATACAACAGTTATTGAAACTCAAACACACACAACTATGAATCTCAACGAGATGAAGGCAGTGCGCGGCAAGCACGCGGACCGCTACGAAGAGTTGGTCAACCTCGCAGAAACAGAGAACCGCGACTGGACCAACAACGAACAAGAAGAGGCTGACCTTTGCAAGCGCGAGGTTGAGCGCCTCGATGGCAAGATTGAGCGCCGTCAAGCACACGAAGATATGATCGCACGTCAAGCACAGATGGGCGGTACTTCAGTTGCTGAAGCAAAAGAAGTAAACCGCGTCAACAAGTCTTTCAGCTTGAGCCGTGCCGTCAATGCAGTTGCACTGGGCAAAGCATTGGAAGGTGCCGAAGCTGAATGGGCACAGGAATCGCAGCGCGAAATGCAAGCGCGCGGCTTAAACATGTCAGGTCAAATTGGTATTCCTGGCACTGCATTGTACCGTGCTATCGGTGACGCCGACGACTTTGGTGCTTCTAACGCTGCTTACGCAGGTGCTGGCTTTGTGCCAACAGTTGTGCCAGGTGCAATTGACGCCTTGCGCACACCTACTATGGCCGAGCGCGTCGGCGTGACTACCATTAACAACGCAACAGCAAACCTGCAGTTCCCTCGCGTTTCTGAAAAGGCAGCAGGAGTTGTCGAAACAGAAGTTGGTACTGCCAACGATTCTGGCTTGGACATGGACACCGTGACTCTGACTCCAACGCGCGTTGCCGCTAAGACCTTGTGGTCAAAGCAATTGATGCTTCAAGGAGGCGCAGCCGTCGATCAGCTTATTTCACGCGAGTTGTCAGCGGGTATTAACGAAACCATTGACAAGGCTGTTTTTGCAGCTGCTGTTACTGGTGCTGGTGACACTAACTCCGTTGCTGGTGCTCTGGGTTACTCAGACATCACTGACGCAGAGAAAGCTGTTTTGGCTGCTGGTGGCGATTTGTCACGTTGCGCCTGGATTGGTTCACCTTCAGCAATGTCTATTGTTAAGGGTGAAGCAGCAGTTCAATCAATTCGCGCCGTGGTTGAGAACAACCAGCTTGACGGATTTACCACATACTTTACGCCTAACCTTGCCGACACAGCAGGCGCCGAACCTGGCACGCTGTTGTTTGGCGATTACGCTGCAGGTATGTTGTTGGCGTTCTTTGGCGGTATTGACTTGTTGGTTGACCCATACAGCAACGCTGGCACTGCTCAGATTGCTTTGCACGTCAACAAGTTTTACGACGCAGCCGTTCGCCAGGCAGGCGCATTGGCATTGGTCAACGACTTCACCTAAGAACAACTAAACTAACGGGAAGCCTGGCAATAGGGCTGGGCTTCCTTTTTTATCTCACACTATGCACGTACGGAAACCAGCGCACAGCCGACTGACTGACATCACGACATTGGCGGCAATTAAGTTGTTTTTGCGCGTCGACCACGACGACGAAGACACGTTGATTACGTCTTTGACGGATGCTGCAATTACGTGGTGTGAAGATTACTGCAACCGTATGTTTCGTGCAGACGAGGCAGCCGTATTTTACTTGAACACCTTTCGCAGCGCATCGCTGGCGTACGGGCCAGTAACTGAAATTACCTCAGTTACATACGACGATACTGCGGGCACAACGCAAGTATTGAACACGTCTAAGTATTACACTGATACTAACACGTTCGACACTATGCGCATTTACTTTCATGACACGCCAGACCTTGAGGATTACAACTCAATGCCTGTAAAAATTTTAGCTGAAGTAGGCGCAGCTCCGTCAGATGCAGTGCTGCAAGCTATCAACCTGCTTGTCGGCCACTGGTACGAAAACCGCCGCACGGTTGTGACAGGAACTATTGCTACGTCCATTCCATTTGCTGTAGAAGCTTTGCTCAGCTCTGAGCGCATTTTAGACATGCGGCAATGAACATAGGCTTTCTAGATAGACGAATTACATTTGTAGCGCCCGCCACCGACCGCAATGAATACGGCGAGGTAACAGGCGACACTACCGACTACGCAACAGTGTGGGCTGCACTGGACAACAAAAGCGCAAGCGGTGCCGTTGTACAGGAACAGGAATCCACAATTAACCGCGTGACGTGGCGCGTGCGCAGCAGCACAACGACGCGTGCCGTTACACCTAAGTACAGCATTCGTTACAATACAGATATGTACAACATCTTGGCTGTGCAGGAAGTTGGCCGCAACAACGAGTTGCACTTCATTACCGAACGCGTAATTAGTGAGTGATGTTAAAGCTTGACGTCAAAGGCCAAAAGGAACTAGAGAAGCGTATACAGCGCGCAGCGCGTTGGAGCGTTAAGGACGCTGCACGCCTAAAGGCTATTAACGAACGCGTGGGCAAAGTGTACACTGGTGCGTTGCTTGCAAACATTCGCGACGCAGAGACAGACATTAAAGTATACGAGCGCACAGGCGGCGGGCCTGGACGCAAAGACAAGCCAGGACAACTGCGTCAACTTATCAAGCGTGGCACCTTGCGTCGTAGTGTAAAGGTGTTTCAACGTCGCAACAAAGTTATTACCTACGCAGGTCCTAAGTCTAAAGGCGGACGCAGAGGTCGAAGCACTAAGACCAACAGACAGGACGGTTGGTTTGCTGCCATTGTAGATCAGGGTGCTGGCTTTGGTGAAGGGCGCAACAAAGGCGTGTTTACACGCACACAAAAAGCAACGCGGCAACGCATGGTAAACTTGCGCAACCGCTTGCTTGAAAAAGAATTTCAAAGGTTTATGCGATGAAAGCTGGGATTGCCATCTATGCCATATTAAGCAACCGCCAAGCCGTAACAGACTTAGTGGGTACACGCATCTACCCTGAAAGCGCGCCAGAGGGTGCTACAATGCCGTACATCGTTTACAGCATTGTTGGTAACACGCCTACGGAAACCAAAGAAGATACGGTTATTGACGAGGCGCAAATTGAATTGTTTAGCGTAGATGACAGCTACGGTAATTGCATGACTTTGGCGGACACAGTGCGCGCAGCTATGGACCGCATTCAATACGAAAACAAAACAGCTGGACGTGAGATTGATGTACGAAGCGTAATCTACACAAACGAAACAACTGAAGTCAACCAGGACCGCGACACGTACGTTGCTATCCAGGACTACACAATGAGAATAAGCAAATGAATTTTATTTTAGAAAACTGGGCAGCGTTGACGCTTGCCTTACTCGCATTGGTTAAGGTTATTGTCAACCTTACACCTACCGAAAAGGACAACAAGGTATTTGGCTACCTCGACCTTTTGATCAACACAATTATTGCAGACCGCAAAAAACCATCTAACAACGAATAACAATGGCACAGACCACAGGTATTATGAATGGCAGCCAGCTTACCGTCATGTTTGGCGACGCTGGTGCAACACCCACGTACGTTGTCGTAGACAATGTGACTGACCTTAGCGCTTCTATCCAAACCGACACGCGCGACACCACCACCAAAAACAACGCAGGCTACCGGGCCATCTTGCCTGGCCTCAAGTCGTTGTCAATTAACTTTAGCGCCTTCTACGCCGACGACGCAACGCAAGGCTTTGACGAGTTGATGACAGCGTACAACGCAGGCACGAAGCAAGCAGTTAAGGTGACGTCGTACGACTTCGACGGCTCAGCAGAAAACACTGGCGACCACCGCTTGTCGTTTGACGCATACGTCACTAACTTGGAGCTTTCAGCAGGTACTGAAGACAACGCCGCGTTTACTTGCACTATGGAGTGCGTAAGCGCTATTGTTTACGAAGCAATCAGCTAATGACAATTACCCTCGACAAGCAAACGTTTCCAGTGCGCGCAAGCATGCGTGCCTGGCGTGAATTTGAAAACGCAACTGGACACAAGGTTAGCAAACTAGACAGCGAAGATGTGACCGCTATGCCTGAGCTGCTGTACTACTTTGTGGCCGAAGGTTGCCGCAAGCAAAACATGACGTTTGAAATGTCGGTGGAGGATTTCCTAAGCATGATTGAAGTAGGCGACTTGCCTGCTGTCATGAAGGTGATTGAACAGTCGATGTCACCAGACGGCGAAAAAAAAACCGAGGACACGACGACGCACCACTTGAATGGGACGAAGTAGAGCAGTTAGGTCTAGGGCTACTACGCCTTACGCCTGACTTGCTCTACGATCTCACCTTCAGAGAGTTTGGCAACGCCGTACGCGGTCGCTACAAATTCCTAGAACAAGCGCAACGCGCAGACTGGGAACGTACGCGGTGGCAAACGGCGTTGCTGCTTAATGTACATACAAAGAAAGGCGCAAGCGTCAAGCCCAAAGACCTTGCTACTTTCCCATGGGAGCAAAAGAAAAAGGCCAACCCTAGTAAGGGCTGGGCTACATTAAAAGCACTAGCAACAAAAGACAATGGCATCACTGGGTGACTTGGTAGTCAAGATTGGCGCAGACACGCGCGGTCTAAATAAACAACTGGGCAAGGTGCAGCGCGAGCTGCGCAGCATGACAGGAAACATTACGCAGTTAGGTCAAAACCTTACGCGCAACATTACATTGCCATTGGCGGCGCTTGGTGCTGCAGCAGTTAAAAGCGCGGCAGACCTTGAGACGCTAGAGGTTTCGTTTATTAGTTTGACAGGTGGCGCTAAGCAAGCGCGCGACATGGTGCAGCAGCTTAACAAGTTTACTGCAGAGACGCCTTTTCAGCTTGAGCAAGTAGGTAAGGCCGCGCGTCAATTGATTGCGGCAGGCACTGGCGTTGAAGACGTCAGTGATCAGCTTCAGTTCCTTGGCGACATCGCAGCGACAAGCGGCACAAGCATTGACGAAATTGCAGCCATATTCGCTAAGGTGCAAGCTAAGGGCAAGGTAGAGTTAGAAAACCTCAACCAACTTGCTGAGCGCGGCATCCCAATTTTTACAGCGCTAAGCGAGGCTACAGGATTACCAGCAGCTAAACTTGGCGCGGGCGCTGTTAGCGTCGAGCAGTTTAATGAAACGCTGCGGTCATTTGCTGCTGAAGGCGGCTTTGCTGCAGGCGCAATGGAGCGCCTAAGCCAGACCGTTACAGGTAAGTTTAGTACAGCACTAGATAACGCTAAGCTTGCTGCTGCTTCATTAGGTGCTCAATTGTTGCCACTTATTAGCAAAGCACTAGATCGCTTTACTGCATTGGCTCAGCAGTTCACAGCGCTGGACGATAGTGTTAAGCAAACAATCATTGGTGTGGCTGCTGCTGTTGCGTCATTTGGTCCGTTGTTAAGCATCTTCCCAAAGATTGTGTCTGCAATTACGTTGTTGAGTGGTCCAATCGGCGGCGTTGTCCTAGCCATTGGCGCTATTGTTACTGCTGTGGTTTTGCTGTACGACGACATACGTCCAATCCTTGTGCAGATTGCTAATCTGTTTATCCAGTTGTACAACAACATCTTGCCGTTGCGAGTCGTTATCGCTATTGTAGCCAAGGTCTTTGCAAATGCTGCCAACGTTATTAAGACTGCGTTTATGACTGTGCTCAATACGTTAAAAACACTATTGGGCACGTTGGTCAAATTGACAAAGCTCGACTTTAGAGGTGCATTTGACACGCTAAAAGACGGCATGCTAAATGTGGCAAGCGATGTAATTAACACAGCCGTTGACCTTGGCAAGGATGTCGCGGAGGGAATACACGACGCTATTACAGCAGAGGACTTGCCGCTATTGTCTGACGACGTGCTGCCAACAAGAGCAGAAATACAAGCAAAGTTCAAAAGCTTGTTTGCTGGCACAGGACAAGTTATTAGCGATCAAATTACAGAGGACGTTGTAGAACCTGCTGCAGTTGGAGGTAAACAGTTGCAACAGACCGTTTGGAATGTTGGCGACATGGTGGACCAGACAAGTAGCAAGCTAAGTGACATGGGTGTAATTGCCGCCAATGCCTTTGGAGACGCTGCAGCAAGTGCTGACAGTTTTGCAGGTGGCGCTGTGCAGGCAATTAAGGGTGTTATCATTGCTTACCTAGCAGAGGCTAAAACACGAGTCATTGCAAACGCTGCAGAGGGTGCTGCTGGCACAGGCCCAGCGTTTCCATTTGTTATGGCTGGATTGATTGGCGCAGGTATGGCGCTTATTAACAAGATACCTATCCCAGCACTGGCTGAAGGTGGTTTGGCCAGCGGTCCTACTATGGCCATCGTGGGTGACAATAGAAACGCCGCAATTGACCCAGAGGTTATTTCGCCATTGAGTAAATTGAAAGACATGATGGGTGGCAGTCAAGTTGAAGTGTTTGGACGCATTAGCGGCAATGACATCTTCTTAAGTAACAGCCGTTCAGGTTTCAAACGCAATCGCTACAGCTAATGGCATACGTTCAATTTGCAAAGAGTGGTAGGTTTTATTCCCTCAATGACGATGTGTGGGAGGTACAGCTTATGCGCAATAACGTGCCGCAAGCAACCGACTATGTGTTTGAAGTAGGCCCGGCTGGTATACAGGTAATCTACGAAAGTCCAGAGGACGACATTTTAGTGCCTGGTATTGTCCATTCCCGGTGTGAGGTGGAAACAATATGGCCATCGGATATGAACACTGTCTTGGAAGCCATGATTGACAACATGGTCGACACAGATGACAGCCGCTGGTTTATGAACATTAAACGCAACAACAATCAATATTGGTTTGGTCCAATCCTGATTGACGAGGTGACGTTGCAAGAAACAAGCGCTGCACGGTCGTGTCGTATTGTGGCCACAGATGGTATTAGCCTGCTCAAGACTGTAGACTACAATAATAATGGAGCAGAGTACACAACGGACCAAATCATTTTTGATGAGCTGTTAACTAACATCCAGGCAAAGTGGGTTAGCTACGACTTTGCACAGGAAATTGCAAGCGGCGCAGACGTGCGGTTGTTTGTCATTGACGACATGTACAGCGAGGACATTTATACCATTAGCACCGAACCTCCAGGCACAGGCAGTGGACTAACGCGCAAGATGAAGATTAGTTCACACATGTTGAGTTACACAAATGAAGATGACGAAATAGAGTACCTCAATACATACGAGCTACTTGATAGCATTTGCAAAACGTTGCTGCTTCGATTGTACTACTACAACAGAGGCTGGTATTTTGTGCCGTGTTACAATACAACTCAGTCGCCAACTGGCAACAAGTTAGCATGGTCTGGCGCATATACTACAGGTGTCACCGTAGCAAACGGTTTCAATTATCAGATTGACACTATTGACAACGAGGTGCAAAAGGGTAACGAATGGAATCTTACGTTTACACCGCCCATTAACGAGGTGACAATTACGCGTGACACAAACAACGGACAGATTGTACTTGGGCAAACTGAAATAGCAGGTGGCAGTACGCTGAATTCAAACTCAATACAGTTTACAACAGGCGACAGCGGTTATATTGTGTGGGGCAATTGCTTAGTTCAACGATCTGCACTTAATCCTACTGCTGCTGTACTTGATCCAGACAGAGTAGGCCGTTATGTTCTTGCCTTAGAGATACGCTTTGGCTCTTCACCAGCAGAGTATCAATACTACAACAATACTTTAGAGGCACAGCCGCAAGGGTTGTTCAGCATAAACCTTAACTTTTCAGGTGATGGCAATAGCGCCATTTTTGTTCCCTTACACATTTCGACTGGTGACTATAGCAGCAGCGCCGGCAATTTTCATTGGCACAATACCTACGGTCAAAACTGCGTGTTCGACTCAAACGAAGATAGCGAACACCACATTTTTTGGAACATGGAAATGCCAGCCGTGCCTGAAAACCTTAGTGGCCTGCAAATTACAGCAGGTATATTTTGTTTCGATAGGGACGGCGAGTTTAGCCAAACGCTACAGAATACAATAATCTCTCAAGAATGGGATTTGTATATGGCTTATGGACAAGGCACAGTGCACCCAGCGCCAAACTTTGACATTGTAGCAAACAGCACGTTTGGACGTGGCAGCATTGATTTAGGCAAAACATTTTTAGGTGAGTTGCACCAAAATGTTGGCGGTATTATGGTTGAAACCAGTGCAAACGTTTTTGAAACCTCTACCAATTGGAGTACCGTACGCTTTGACTATGACGACAGTTGTAATGTTACGGGAGTTAGAGAAGTGCTTGCGGCGCACTACAAGGCGCGCGTTGTAGAGCGAGGCAACATTGTGATGCGCGGCGATAAGGTAGCGCCCGCACCTTTTGACATCTTTATTGACGACGACACTACAGATAAATACCAGTGCATTAATTACAGGCTTTCAACAACGCCAGCAGAAATTGAGGTTACGTTGCATAAAGTCGGTACAGATGGACAATCAACGACGACATCGACGACGAAGGAGTATGGCACAAGTCCTGTTCCAGATCCTGGTCCTGGCTTAGGTAAAGGAGAAACTTTCAGCGATACGTTTAATTCAGGGTTCGATTTTAACGAAGATGCAGCCGAAAGATTTCAGCAAAATTGGAGTAGCGTATTTACAGGAGAGACTATCGAAGGGTATATTACCTATGTCGGCCCGTCTAAAGGCAACTACTTTGACTTCCAGGGTAACACTGCGCCAACTGGTTTTCAAATTCAGCGCAAAATTTACACGTCAGACGATGGCTTGGCAAGCAACATTGCTACGTGGCACGAAATACACAGTGCCTACCGACCAAAACCTAGTAACACACTGCGCCAGGCCATAGATAAAATCAACCTACACACAGCGCGCACCACAAACCCTGACCGCTCGTTTATTATTACCTATCAAGAAACAGCAATTGGATTTTTGAACGATTACCCAAATGCACAGGCAGCCTACAGTCTGCGCAAATTAGACGGCGATTACACAGGCGACGCAATTGAGGTTCGCAACAACCTAGGGCAGTTGCTTGACGTAGGTTTTGACAGCAACGGCGATCTAGACACTGCCGCTATCTTGACCCACGTAGGCAGTGGCAACGGTACAATTCGTACTTGGTACGACCAGTCAGGCAACAACCGCGACTTTGTGCAAACAGCAAGCAGCTTACAGCCTAGGATTGCAACCTCTGGTGTGATTGAAGAGGCTGACAACGGTTTGCCAGCGGCTTTGTTTGCCAACGACTACATGGACACATCTGCGTTTGCACCTAACCCTAACGGCGCGTACAACTTTGCCCTCGTTTCGCAGTACGACTTAGTGAACCAGACGCAAGCAACGGCGACGGGCTGGGCGTCAAGCAATAGTAGCCAAAACTACCTACAGCAAATGCAAAGCAGTGGCAAGATACGTTGGGCTGTTAGGTACTCAGACAACCAATTGCCACGTCCGGACGCTACAAACGCAGGATCTGCTAATGTCGTGTATTTGCAAACAGCTACTTTTGCTACAGGCACGTGCGAAGCTTTTTACAATGGCACGCAAGAGCTAGACAAGTTTAGCCAGACACTAAATGGCAACCCAAACAATGCGTCTGTTGTACACCGCCTAGGCGCTTTGAATACCACAGGTACGCAGTTAGTACGCGGTTACGTGCAAGAATTTATTATCTGGTCTAACAGCACAGCACATAACGCTGAGGAGATTAGCAACGACATGAACGATTATTACAACGCGTTCTAATGGAATATATACTTATAGAACCAGAAGGCCAACTAAACAGCGTACAACGCGCTCGCATCATTACGCGCGAACTGTACAACCTAGGACGTCCTGTGTTCCTGCAACGCGACGACGAAGCTGGTAACACGTATTTTGGCGTGATCACGCACCCAGACGACGACACGCGCGCGGCGTTGTTTGTTGACACATCAAACGTTATTCCAATTCACGAGAGCTGCAACCTTGAACGCCTAGTCGCTATGTTTCCAGAGCTGACGGCAGAAGAGCGTTACACCTTGTCGTCAACTATACACCAGGTCGATGCAATACAGTTTGGTTTGATTTTGCCTGACAGCGTAACGGTGCGTGATGAAGCTTACATGGTTGCCAACGGGTGGTGGTCAGAAGACATATACTGATGCAGGAACTTAAAACACACATACAAAATGCCTTGAACGTGACATACGTGGGCACAGTCATGATTGGTTACATCAATGATGCAATCGCCATTATTGCTGGTCTCACGCTTGTGTGGTGGAACGTGGAGCGCGCACTAAAGGCACGCAAAGAACGGCAAGACACATGAAGTATTTTAACTACAGCGAGTTCGACAGCCCAGACATGCCAGGCAGCGGGCACAACATGGAGGAGGACTTTCTGCAGATGCTTGACAAGGCCAGAGAGATTAGCGGTATACCCTACGTCATTACATCAGGATTTCGCACTGAGGACTACAACGATAGTATCAACGGCGTCAGCGACTCAGCGCACTTGCATGGGTGCGCAGCTGACATTGCATGCAGCACGTCACGCGATCGCTTTCTTATTATTACTGGGCTGCTCGCTGCAGGCTTTGATCGCCTTGGCATCGGCGAGGATTTTATACACGTAGACAATGACTGGGAGAAACCAGAGGCAGTTGCTTGGACATATTACTAAGCTGCTCGGCGGCATTGACTTGACAGAGGCGTTTAAGACCAAAGGCGACCTAAAGCGATGGAGCGCAAAGAGAACAGTTGGCGGCTTAATTGCAACGACGGCGTGCGTCGACATCACAACGCATGGCATTAGTTGGGAAGCTGTTTGTATGTGCGGCATTGCCGTGTTACCTTTAATTGCTTCCATGTTCGAGCAACAAGGACAAGGGTAGTTTCATATTTAGTTTTTTCATTCACAGGGTGGAGCTGGGCGAAACGTCGCCTGGCTCTTTCCACGTTTAGATGTTAATAACCTTATACGCTTTGGGTGCCATTTGTGTGCCAATGTGGCGTACAATTGTGTTATGGAAAAACTCAAACCCAGTGGTCTAAGCCACACAGTTACACCCGCAAACCCTTGCAAGAATTACAAAGAGTGGATGCGGCACATTACAGGACGTAACACAGCGCGCAAGTATCGCTGGCAAAACGCGAAGCAATGAGACACATTGACGACCGATACCACCCAGACGACCCACGCATGTGGAAGCGAGGAACAGACAACGGCCAGGGCACGTTTTACGCATTGCCTGACATTAACCGCAAGTTTGACCGCGAGCACATGCGCAACCTAGGCTGGCAACTATATCAAGACTTCAGTCACGACGACAGCGACAACCTCACGCGCTGGTGGTTCAAATCAATTAAAGCATGGAAACACAGGATTGAGGGCATTGAGAGCATGGGCTATGTGGCCATGGACAAGCTCACAAACACATGAACGAGTACATGATAAAATATCCAATACGATTGCACGTCAGAATAGACGAAGAGACGCACGCAGCGTCACTAGAGACGGCGCAAAAGCTTGGCATTAGTCAGGCGCAACTAGTAAGATTACTATTGAAAAAAGCACACAAACAAAAAAACCTGAGACATGAGCTTTATTAACACTGAATTTTTGGCCAGCGGCAACAACGCAGGCAGCTACTTTAAGCCTGTAAAAGGCAGCGGCAACAAGGTGCGCATTTTGAGCGACAAGCCTTTGCACGGTTTTGTGCAATGGACGGAGGATAACAGACCCATGCGCTGGTCGTATGGCATGAACAAACCAGAGGCAGTTTATCAGGAAGGCACGCGCCCACGCAAGTTTTTGGCCTGTGCCGTGTGGAACTACGCAACTGAGAGCGTGCAGCTGTGGGAAATTACGCAGTCGAGCGTCATCAACAGCCTTGACGACATTACACGCGATGCCGACTACGGACACCCTAACCGCTATGACCTAAAGATTTCCCGCACAGGTGAAGGACTGGAGACGCAATACCGCCTAATCCCACACGCAGCAAACTTGACGCCAGAGGTAGAGGCTGCGCTGCAGAACCCAGGCGTTAACTTGGAAGCATTGTTGAACGGCGAAGACCCATTTGCATGACCGACCGCCAGTTCAAAGGCATCTGGATACCTGCACACATTTGGGAGCAGCTAGATCTGACCGCAGCGGAACGTTGCCTGTGGGCAGAGATAGACAGCTTTACCAATGCAAAGAGCGGGTATTACAAAACAAATGAGCAGGCTGCTGAGGAGTTGGGCATTAGTCAGCGGTCTGTAACTCGTGCCTTTGCAAAGCTGGAAAACTTGGGCGCTATTACAATCGAAAAAAGCGGTGTGCGAAGGGTAGCCAAGTCGACACAGTGGCGAGATGTCCTAGACACAGTGGCGAGTAGTCCTAGACATGATGGCGATGAAGGGTCGCCACAGTGGCGAGGTATAAAGAATAAAGAAAAGAACAAACTAAAAAACAATGAAAACACACTGTTGATGCCATTCGAGAGCAAAGAGTTTGAAGCATTATGGAAGACATGGTGTGACGAGCGCAAGGCCTATACCAAAGGCCGTTACACTCCCTACGCACAACAGCGCGCCCTAAACAAGCTTGACAGGTTGTCGCTTGGCGACTTAGAGCGAGCACGTAAAATTATAGATCAATCAATTACAAATGCTTGGAAAGACTTCTATCCCATCCGTGAAGAGCGCAACACCCAGCGCGCTCAGCTTGACAGAGACGCAGCGCTTAAATGGTCTGCTCAATAACACACGCGAAACGATGCAGGGCGTTGTGCCGTCTACGGCATATAGCCAGGGCGTAACACTGTGCAAAGCATTACGCGAGCGCAAGCCGCAAGTAAAGGTGTTGTTGTTGGCAGAACTGGAGCGCCTGACGCGTCACGTTAATGCAACGCGAACGTTTCAGACACAAACAGATTTGCAAGACGCAGTAGATGACATCTGCGAGTTGTTCCCTAGCATGAAGCTTGAAGAGGTGTTGTTGGTGTTTAAGCATATCCGTCAAGGACGCTACCAGTTGTATGGCAACTTCACTACAAACGTGCTGCTGGATTGCATGAGGCAATACGAGATGGACAATACTGTGACGATGCGTGAGCATGAGCACGCAGAGCGCAAGAAAACCATTGAAACGGCCTCGCTTGACGTGAGACGACTTATTGACGACCTTAACAGGGACGGCAAGCTGCGCAACTCGCGCAAGCTGCTGAATCGTAAATACATACCATACCCTAATGACAAAGAGGACGTCGAGAGCACGCAACAAGCTGCGCAAGAGACCCAGCAAGAAACGAGGACCGAAACCAACAAAACGAGGGCTACGAGCTAAACTAGATCGTGCATTTAGTTGGTACATACGACTCACTCACGCCGACGAAGATGGTAACTGCACGTGTTTCACGTGTGGCAAGGTTGAGCACTGGAGCAAAATTCAAAACGGACATTTTATCAGCCGTGGACGTTACATCACTCGCTTTCGGCCAGACAACTGCAGACCACAGTGCTATGCCTGCAACATTAGACGCAACGGTGAGCAATGGCTGTTTGGTAAGTACCTAGATGAATACTACGGCAAGGGACACGCTGAGGCGCTGTATCGCTTGTCACTGAGAACTTATGAACCCACAAAACAACAATATGAAGATTACATCGAATACTACGAAGGCCACGTTGCAGCCATACTTGCAAGACGAATTAAACGAGATAGCAGCGAACGTGCTAGAATACCAGACAAAGCGCTTCAAGGATTACGCCTACACAAATAACAAAGGCCAATTGCAGATGCACAGCAAACAGATGTGGAGCACAGACCGCAACAGACTATACCTAATCGCAAAAGACCTATACGAACGTGGCGCATGTAAACAAGAACCCAAGGCGCAACTTACACTCAAAGTCATCGGCCAAACCATTTGCTAACCGCAAGCAAGACAAACGCTACTGGTCGACGTGGTGGCGCAAGCTGCGCAAAGCTTGGCTGTCGCACAACCCAGTTTGCGTTGCCTGTGGACACGCCGCTAATGTTGTTGACCATATACACCCAGTAACACAAGGCGGTGCCTTCACTGACCCAAACAATCTACAAAGCTTATGCACTTCATGTCACAACCGCAAGAGCGCCAAAGAGCGGAATGGTACACACAGGTGACGTGGACGTATGGCGACTACTATGACGAGTTAACCTACATTACCTACGATTACGAATGACTAGAGCCAAGACTATGACCGACAATCAGTACCACGATTTACGATTCAGTGACTGGATACGTGAGCGATGCCCAGACAGTGCGACGGGCTGGACATGCAGCGATGTCGATTATATACTGCATCAATACAAGACTAAGCAATTGGTTGTGTTAGAGGTCAAGCGATGGCGTCATGGGCCGAGCCGTGGTCAGGTACAGACAGCACAGCGTCACATCTTGCGGATACTAGACAACTGCATGCGTCTGGGCATGCGTGAGTTGTACAAAGACTACACGTACCACGGCGTGTGGTTGGTTCAGTTTGACCGCACCTGGTTTGATGACGGGCTGTGTTGGTTCACGTACGACAAGCGCGTCGACGCTGTGCCAGTGACTGAGGACGACCTTCTAAAAATTTTGTCAACGTTTGACCGGGTAGCCCTGCAAAAAAATAACTAAGCATTGTCTNATCAT
>FUFK010040191.1_pt1 | contig 18690 bp, 18 predicted proteins | sample 1021851 | NCBI WGS metagenome assembly FUFK01 (sample SAMEA51879418, study PRJEB19060) | metagenome
TTGAAACATGATAAGAGAAGCACTAATTAAAGCAAGCGTACCAATAACATTTATGGTACTTTTCCTGATTATAGGATTAGCACCACTTTATGTCATGTACGGGATTATTGACAGAAATATCCCTGTTAAGACTCGGTAGTTTCTGTTTCTTTTATTAATTGCTCTAATTGTGATTTAGCTCCTCTTAATTCAAATATTTTTTGCTCGCAGTTTTTTGCTACTTGAGTAGCTTCATTATAATTATTGGCGATCTGTTGAAGTTCTTTGTTTATGGCTTCTAGTTTTGAGTTTAAAGAATCAATCATTAGGATGATATTGTAATACTATAATAATATTACTAGCTTGCNTTTAATGNTGCAACTTCGGTTTCCAACGCNTCTANTTTTGTAGCTAATTCTTTTATNGCTTCTATAAAATGCCCTGNAAATGCAGNATAATTTACNNTNTTTTTAGNTTCTANTTCACTNCCNTCTGGNTCNTCTGNAGTAGNNACTAACTCAGGTAAAACTGTTTCAACTTCTTGTGCAATAACTCCAAAACTTTTTATATTCTCTTCTTTCCAGGTAAATGATCTTCCTGTAAGTTTTTTAATAGTATCAACTGAATTGCTAATAGTAACTATATCTTTTTTAAAGGTTAAATCAGACGCAGTGTAGGCACCATTGTTAGCGATAGTTGCAGCAGTAACTCCATTATTTTTTCTAAAAAACCAACTGCTACCAGCAGTTTGAAAATACATATGGTTTCCATGAGTTTGAATTTTGCCGTTTGTAGTCTCACCTGTCCAACCACCGTTACTGAAAAATATGGTGCCTCCTTTTTGAGTACCATGAAATAAGTGCATATTGCCATTTGAACCATCTAAATATATTCTTGCATCACCGTCAGCAGCTACATACATCCCCCAACCAGCACCAGAAGGTGTAAATGAAGCATTACCATGACTATAACCAATCCCATACATATTACTTAAACTTTCTGCATTAGGGTTGTAATTAGAACCAATCGTAAAAATTGGACTTGTCTTTGCATCGTTAGCTCCTATATTGTTGTAGCCTCCTTCTAAATGCCCTGTATCATGCTCGCTTCTTCTTAATACATGGCCAGCCCTCATAAGCAAATGACTATCCACATGGAATACACCATCATTAGCAAGTCTTATATACCCAGAACCAGATTCCGCTTCAAAAACACTATAATTTGAATTACCGCCATCGTTTGAAACTCTANAAGTTGCTGCTGTACCGAGTGTAGTGGCAGAGCCACCATTACTAACGTGTAAANNTGATACACCAGTTGCAGGTGGGGTTGCATTTAAAATTGATGTAACACAAGCACCATCTATTGTTAATGCACTTTTACTATCAGTACCATTACGAATTATAAACGTACCAGCATCATTTCTAATTTGAAACAGATCACCACCATCAGTATCAGTCATAGATATTTTTGCTAATGATGAAGATATAGATAAATCACCGTAAACAGCAGCACCAGATGTCGTTAATAAAAAAGTTTGTGTTCCTTTTGGTTTAAAACTTAAAAAACCAGCATCAGCAGATCCCCAACTACCAGAAGTTAAAGCTGTATCAATCGTTAAACCACCGTTACTTCCATCGCCTCTAAATTGTGTAATAGTACCAGCACCATCGAATACTAAATTAAAGCCACCGCCATAATCTATTTGAAAAGCATCTAACAAATTTGCGGTATTAACTTTTACTCTTCCATCTGTGTCTATAGTCATTCGGCCATTAAAAGAAGAGTCTGTGCTTGTTGCAAAAACTAATGCTTTTCCTTCATAAGAAGCGATATTTGTTTGTGATCCTTCTGCATTTATTGATGCAACCTTTGTACCACTATCTTGAAATTGAATAGCTGGATTTGTTGCATCATTAAGAGTTAGTAAACTTCCAGGACTTGTTGTACCGATACCTAAACGGCCATTTGAATCAAAGATATGAGCATGAGAATTGCCAGCACCAGGGTCATCAATTCGTAAGACTTGCCTTCCGTTTCCATCGGATAAAGATAAGTTTCCACTAGATGCAAATATTCTNCCTCCAGTTCCATCGCCATTTACAAATATAGTTCCTCTTACATCTAACGTACCATCAGGACTTGTTGTACCAATGCCAACGCGATTATTAGAAGTATCAACGTGTAAAGTAGAAGTATCAACCGTTAAACCACCCGTTGTTACTATGTTTTGTGATCCAAAGTTGGGGGAAACTTTGGTTCCTGCAATACTAGCAGCAGCATTTACATCAGCATTTAATAAAGTGCCGTCTTTTACTCCACCTGTACTAACTTGTGTAAGTGCCATTTACTTTGCCTCCAATACTTCTACTTTAGCGTTTAATTCCTGTATTGCTTTTGCCATTAATGCAACCATATTTCCATAATCTAAAGCATCAGGTTCATTATCTTCATTATATTGAACAAATTCTGTAAGACCTAAATCATGAATATCTTCTGCTGTGAAACCAGCGTAAGTCTTATCATCTGCAAATTCTCCTGTAGCGTTATTTTTAAATGTTTTTGGCTTTAATTTTAAAACATCTGCAAGACCAAAAGTAGCATCTGCAATGTCTTTTTTATATCTTATTGAAGAGGTTGATCTTCTTAAAGAACCATCACTATTTATTCTTAAATTTGCAGCACTACTGGTTGTTAAATTATATGGTGAAGCACCGTCAACACCCAGAAAAACTACACCATCATTTCTTATTGAAAATAACTCAGTTTCATCACTGTTTTTAAAAAATACTGAATTTGTTGCAGAAGTATTTCCTGTACCTTGTACAACTATCTTTGCACTGTTATGGTCATTACTTGATCCAAGTTTTATACCTCGACCAAAGAAAACATTACCTCCATACGGATTTAAGTATAAATCGTAAGAAGCAGTCGCACCAGATGCACCAGCTAAATTTCCTACTTGTAAATAAGGTCTTGCAGTATTTAATCCACCCATATAAAGGGACATAGATGAATTAGCAGAAGTTCTTACACGCAAAACAGCTTTTAATGCTGACGTTGATAAATTAGTAGCACCATCAGTAAAATNATGGGTTGGTTTCATAGATACAAAACCACCATATTCGTCTGCTTCATTTGATCCGATATCTGTATTTATGGCAACTCTTCCATTCAAATCTATACGCATACGTTGTTGATTTCCGTTAGTAGAAAACCTCATAAAATTAGCACTATGGTTGTAAGTAATAGTTCCCATTCTGTTGCCAGAGGCACTTGTACTTGTATCAGCAAAGAAAATATTGCCTGTATTTCCTGTTCCTGAAAATATAGTTAATCCATTATCACCACTTGTTGTACCAACAATTAAATGATCTGCTTTTGAATCTGAAGTTAAATTCTCATTTCCAATACGAAATCTTCCTGCTGAATCTATAGTTGCAAATGTTGAACTACCATTTTCGCTTCTTATCGCATAGCCATTACTTTGTAGTATTAAATCATGGTTAGCAGCAATAATCCTAGATGAGGAGCCATCGTGATAAAGTCTTAAATCATTGCTAGAACCAATAGTTATTGAGTTATCATTGTTGCCTCCGTCTGGAATATGAATACCTGTCGTAACATTTAAAAATCCTGTTACTTTAGCACCACCACTTGTAGTCTCAAACCTTTTAGTTCCCCCGTGGTATAGCTCTATTGATCCGTTAAAATTAGCTTTTATGCTTGTATCATTTGAAGATCCATTTTCTAAAAAGAAACCAGCACTATCTGAAGCTCTAAATCTAAATTTATCTGACGCATTATCACCTTCATCAGGTTCAAAAGTAAGTATAGCTTCGACACCCTCTGCTCCTGATATTTTTACACCGTCACTTGTAGTCTCAAACTTTTTACTTCCTGCGTGAAATAACTCTACTGCTCCATCTGCAATAAATTTAGCCATGTGTGCATCTACTACTCCTTTATTAATTTGAACCTGATTACTACCGCCAGCTACACTAAGTTTTATACCACCTGTAGTGTGAGCCAAAAATGCTGTATTACTATTGTTATAAATTTGTAAATTTTGAGAAGTACCAAGTCTTAGCTTTTGGTTATCAACCAGGTCTACATTTGTAGCTAGGTCTGTTCCAACAATCGTTCCATCTACAATCTTTGCACTTGTAACACTGTTGTCTGCTGGTACGCTTACTCCAAGACTTCTAAATGTAAGAATAAAAAAGTCACTACCTGTTGCTGGAGCGTCACCTAAAATAATATCGTTACCATCAACACTGAATCCTTCACTTGGTTGGCCTGTTCCTGTTACTGGCTTTTGTATAACACCATTAATACTTACTAATAACTGTGCAGCAGATACAGAAGGAGGAGAACTAAGCGTAAATCTATACGCAGATCCATTAAATGTTGCACTGCCTCCACCCGTTCCAGAAGATGAACTAAGTGTATTAATTGCAATATCACTACCGCCACCAGCTATTTCAGCTAATGCACCACTATCCATTTTGGTAAATAGTTTACCAGTATCAGTTCTTATCGCTAATTCACCGACAACAAGATCGCTTGCACCTGGATCGCTACCAGAACCTCTTTTATGTTTTATTACATTAGCCATGAGCTATAACCTCCTTCAGATTAATAGCTACCACCATCTACGGTTATACCATCAAATGTTGTTAGGTTTGTGATCGAACCACCTGTTATTGCAACAGAGTTGGCAGCCTGGGTAGCAATACTGCCAAGACCTAAAGTTGTACGGGCAGCAGCAGCATCCGCATCATCTATTAATGTCTTTGCATAGTTGGACAAACCAAGTGCTGTAAGGGCTGCTGTGGCTGTTGTAGCACCTGTACCACCATCTCCTATGGCAAGCGTTCCAGTGATTGAACTAGCATCTAGTTTTACAGCAATTTCTGTAGACTCAATTACAAGACCACCATTGGCTTTCAAGTCAACGGATAAAGTATTACCAGATTTATCAAGACCATCGCCAGCTATTATCTGACCAGCACCAGAGAACTGTGCAAAAGTTAGATTATTCGTTCCAACAACAGCAGATCCAGTATCAGAAGTACAGGTAAAACCATTTTCTGCGTTAACTGTTCCTTGTTCTACAAAGACAAAAGCACCAGCAGCATTAGCACCTGTAGCCATATCAGTAGCTCTTGATGGTGCTCCAGATGCCTGTACATTATAAATACCGTTCTGTGATGCTGTAGTTTGATTCTTAATTAAGATTCGATCACCAGTTTGAAGCGTTACACCATCTATAGATTGACCATTAGCAAATGCAGTAGATAGTGTGCCATTCGCAGTAGTTGTAGCAACCACAGAATCTTTNACATCTAATCCCTGTGCGACTCCATCTACATAACCTTTATTTGCAGCATCAGCATCAGCAGTTGGATCTGCTAGTCCTGTTATCTTCTGTGAGTTTAATGAAACTGCACTAGTAGGAGCAGCCATTTGATCTAAAGTGTTTGTTCTAACTCCTGCATCAAAATCACTGATCTTTGTATGAGCAATACTAGGAATATCAGCAGCAACTAAAGCTCTAAATGTAGGTGCAGCGTCACTTCCAGTTGTAGGTCCAGATAAAACAGCATTAGCACTTCTTACTGTATCTTTATCAAAAAATCCTCCAATACCACCAACTTTTATAACACTTGTAGCTGATCCACCAGCACCACCAGTTCCTTTTCCTATAAATAGGGTTTCATTACCTTCACTAAACGCTAGTTCTGCATTGGCTAGTGAGGTGGGTGCTGACGATCCAGTGGATCTTTTAATCCTTAAGGTGTTTGCCATGTTAGAAGTTTCCTCCGTCTACAAGATTTTCAACGGTGCGAGTTTGATCTGCTTTAAATGTACCACTTGTTGAATCAAAATACACTACTGAATTGTTGACTTTGTTGGAATCATTTAAGTTTGTGCCAGTAGTACTGAACTGCGGTCCTTGCGGACCTTGAGTTGCAACCGTGATAACACTGGTATCACCATTAACGGTAACAGTGTTCTTTTCAGTTGTAATGCTTACATTACTCATGTTGAAGTGTAACCCTCGCTTACAAATATTGTACCCTCTAAATAATATTCTTTAGATCCTCCAGCATCAATTAATAAAACATCATATTTTAAAATATCAGGAGTAAATGTAGCAGTTTGAGTGTCAGTAAGAGTAATACTCACAGACCCAGCAGACCTATCAGTATAAGTAACACCAAAATCGGCATATTTTGTGGTGCGTGTTTCTTCCCAAACCTGTGCTGCCACAGTAAATCCAGTTAAATTTATTGCAGCATTATTAGAATCCTTAAAAATAAGCGGTATTGTATGATCCGATCTTCGCTGGAGCGTAAAATTATATATACCAGGTTCGATTGCCATAGCTAAAACTTAATAATATACATTAATGCTACGTTACGAGGTCTTGTTTCGCTACCACCTGTATTACTCGTAGTTGTTGAAGTAGATACAGATATTCCTGTTGAACTGCTTTCAATTTGATTGGTTACAAAATTACCTGGATTTTGAGAATCTCTGTCAGAAACATTACCACCACCTGTACCACTTGTACCTACTCTGACTCTATGAACGTGACCTGGATCAGATACGCTAGAGGTTGATGTTGCTGCGTGATTATGTGAGGTAATATCATCTGATTGACCACTTCCAATACTTCGACCTTGATCTCTTGTTGAATCAGTCGTATTACTTGCCCAACCTCTAACAAATTCACCTCTGAGATCAGGTAGATGATCTCCTATAACTGCATACAAAGCAGCAAAATTAGCAGTTACATTATTAACGGTGCCAGAGCCATTAGGGAGGGTCGAACCATTACATTCCAAATATCCTGTTGGTACAGTCGATACAGACATACAAAATATAGCTCCAACAGGAACACCTTGAATTGTTACAAACGATAATTGTCCAGATCCATTTGTCTGTAAAACATCTCCATTAGATCCATCTGCTGTAGGTAATGTAAAATCCAGATTGGATTGTCCAATAGCATTACCAAGAAAAGAAAATTGTATCCTATGGTTATTTGAAGCACTCCATACTTGTAAAGAATGTCCGTTTCTTACTTTTAAACCACCACTGTCAACTCTGACTCTTTCAGTTCCACCAGCTACTATTCCTAAACCATTACTGCCCTGCCTAAATAATCCTGTATCTGTATCTCCAGAAAACTTTAAAGATAAACCACTTTCTGAACCTAGCAATTAGCTGTAAACCTCCTGACATGGCAGTTGTACCGTCTTTTGGAAGTAAACCTAAATTTGCCTGATTTATATTCCCTATTTCAGTAAAAGATGAGTTTGCAGAGTTTCTTATTTTTAAAATATTATCTGAAGTATCGCCATATAACATAAATGCAACAGCACCAACGGGATCTCCACTACCACTATTTAAAGTTTTTACTGCATCGAATACTAAATTAATGTCTTCACGGACTTGAGCACCAGAGGCATTGGCAATATCGTAATCTGATACTTGAGACATTTATAAAATCTTTTCCTCCATATTACACCCCTTTACCATACCCGACAGCAGTAAATGAAAAAGTTCTATTAGAAAAACCTGTATCTGCTGCGTTTCTTATTCCAATATCAAATGAAGTTCCCGTTACGTTCAATATTTGCACAGTTTCACCTGCTCCTAAGTTTTGAACTGTTACACCTACGTTTGGTATGAAAGAATTAACACCTCCAAAATTTGTTGTACCTGTAAAGAATGGTCGGGCAAATGTAACAGTCTTTTGGGTTGTTCCTGACTGTTGTGCTGCCATTGATACTGGATTACTTGGATTACCTGTTAAATAAGAATTTTCTGTTCTTGAAGGGAAAGATGCAACAACTCCTGCTTGTTGAATACTTATATTTTCAACTAAAGGTTTACCAGTTGTTAACTGTAATTGAAAAGCAAAGGATCTACCTTTAAAAGTACCATTAGTTAGTGCGGTAAATTTACTGAACTTTAAAAAGTTACCTGCACCACCACCACTGCCAATAGTTTGGTCAAGAAAAGAAGTAAATCTAAAAGTATTTGCATTTGGAACGGCTTGGATTGTATAAAAAGTACTAAAATTATTTCCAGTATGAATTAGTACTTTTATATTATCTCCTACTGAAAGACCGTGATTTGTTGCTGTTGCTTCTATAACTGTACCTGATTGAGTATATGAAAAACTTGTTCCATTGGTAAAAGCAATAGCACTAGACATACTAGAATCAACATTATTTGAAGCTACAAACATTTTACAATTTACTGTATCTGCTGAAGTGCCATCGAAGTTACCATCAGTTGCATAATCATCCCAGAAAGTCCCTGGTGGTATAAGTTGATCTAATAAAGTAAGTTTTTTATATAAACCTGTTGTTACTAAATCTGAAAAACCAGGTAAATTATTAGCTGCTGTTATTAGTAAATCAAAAACAGTTGTACTGCTTACAGCCGAAACATTATAAATACCATTTGCACCTGAATTATTACCACTAAGTTGCACTGGATCATTTACAGCAAGATTATGAACAGGACCACTTGTTACTCTAATGGTTTTAGGAGGTAATGAAGTTCCTTGTACTGTACGAGTACTATCTGTATTATTTACCCTAATATTAGTTGCCGTTCTAAAAGTTTGTGTTACTTGAAAACCTATTGATTTAATAAATCTTTTTAAATCTAAAGAATAAACTCTTTCTAAATCAACAATTCCAGCAAAATCATAAATACCAGTTGTAACACCTGTTGTCTCCTCTATTCGTAATGTATTAGAAACAACCGAAGTTCTAACTTTTCTTCCAGGAAAAGCAGGTGTAGCCAAATCTTGCCTTGAAGCACTGTCTAAAATAATTTGTGTATCTAAAATATCTGGTAAATCTACAAGAACACTTGCCGATCCAGTACTAAAATTACCTTGGTCATCTTGAAAGCGAAGAATATACTCTCCTTCTAATGATGGAACAATTTGTTCTGTGCTATTACCAGGTAATGCTTCAACAAGATCAATTGCATTATTAAATGTACCTGTACCATCAGTTAAAGCACTGTGTCTTACATACACTCGACCACCATGAAGAACATCTGGATCTATAGCTTGATCCCATTTTAAACGTACATTTTTTTCGTCTACAGGTTCTAATTGTAAATTCTGTACATTTCCTGGAGGTGCATTTTTACCAGCAGCGTTAAATGTAAGATCAGTTGATGTTTCTGAAAGTTTTAGTGCAGCATTATATGAAAACACTCTAAATTCATACGTTCCAGGTTCAGTCCCTTCTATTTCAAAATCAGGTCGAAATACATCTTGTACTACCCAGTTTGCATTGTTAAATCTGTACTGAACTTGATATTGGTTAACACCTGTTACTCCTCCCCAAGATAAAATTATTTTTACTATTGCAAGTTTGTTTTTTACAATAATTCTTTCTTCTGCAACTAAACCTGATGGCGGTAATCTTGGTTGATTTAATAAAGATAAATTTCTTACAGGTAAAGCTACACCTTGTTCAATATTTGCATATTTACCAGGGATATAAGTTAATGCTGTTATTGCGTAATTAACACCATCTTGCTCTTCTACTGATATAACTCTGAATGTTTGTGGTTCTACTCCACCACTCCCAGAACTAGATAATATCCATACAGCATTTGCACTTGGAACTTGTGATAGTGCAGAACTTAAAGTAATAACATTATTTGATATACCACCACCAGCAGCAAGTGTTTTTGTTTCTACCTTTCCATCAGGTAACATTACACTTAAAGTTTTATTTGTACCTTGAAAAGTAGATAAGTCTTGAGTGTTATCAACAGTTATAGCTGTAGTTGTTGCACTTTTTACCCTACCTGATCTTCTCTCGAGACTACGCACTGGATCATTTATAGAAATTACACTACCAGGTCTTACTATAGCTCCAGCATCTATAGAGGTTGAGAAGCTAACAATTTCTGATTCGTTTTGTTCACTGAAAAGTATTGCTTTTGCTAACCTGATTGCTTGTGTTCTTGATGTGCAGCCAAATGCTTGTACTGTCTTTTTGATTATTCCAAGTTTTGCTATAGCAGCATCATCTTCAAAAACTTCATAATCTATTTCTCTGCTATCCATGTTGAAATACCTTACAGAAATAACAGAATGTCTTTGTTTTAAACTGCTACCAGAATATGAGAATCCAGCTTCAGTAACATTTGCCAAACTAAATAAGTAACTGCTGTCAGTAGGTCTATCTTGAGTAAGAGTTATCGAGCCTGTTTGCCATATCGGAAACGCTCTCATTACACCAGCTAATTCATTAATTAATTGATATGCCTCTGCTGTTCCTTGAATACAAACATTACAAGCAAACCTAGCTTCTTTCGTTCCATCTTCTAATGTAACCTCTTCATTTGCATATTTAGATGCCTGTACATAACTAAATAAATCAATACTTTCATACGTTTTTGCATCAGTAGATTGATCTGGTGATATGTGAACACCTAGTCCATATCTTTGATTTGTTAAAACATCTAGTAATATCATCGCAGGACAAGTACACCAAACCGCAGCACCCATCGTTCCATTAAATATATAGCCGTCTGGATATTGTATTCTTCCTGTATTTATATCAACCGTAGGAGTTCCAGAGTTGTTTGCACCTGCACCTGGAATCCTTACTTTGATACCACGAATACGAAATGCTCTTTGTGGTACAGAACTAAACTGTTCAGAACTAACTCTTAAAGTTGAATATGCACAATTTGGATATTCCTGTGCGGTATATACAACTTCTTCTATTCTTGCAATACCAAACGTATCTTGAATTACATCTGGATCGCTGTCAGCAGTAATTCTTTTTACTCTTATTTTTGCCTGAGTGTAATTTGCGTTTCCAAAAGTGTCATTAGGTAAATTAATTGTGTGCTCTCTTAAATATGTATCCTTACTTCTACCTGTTACTGTTTCATCTATTACTGTGGTAAAACTTCCATTGTTTGTTTGTAGTTGAATTTGATAGTTAACTTCAGTTCCTAAAATATCTCCATTAGTTTCAAATTTCTGTAATGATAAAAACTGTATTGTTACTTCTGCTGCGTGTTTTCCTAAAGAAAGATTAGGACTATCAACAAAAGAAGAAGTGGTAACAACAGCAGAGTTTGTTAGTACAGTATTTGATGTTTTTTGTAGATTTGCGTTTTCTAAATTTGCAACAGGTTTTTGATTACTTTCTCCAAACTTAGGAATAAAAGTAACATCCTCAAAACTAAAATCTGAATCAGTTAGGTTATTTAACTTTGTTGTAAAATCTGCGTCATCTGGACTTATATTTAAAACAGCAGTGTTATCTAAAAAAATATCAGCTAGACAAGCATTATTATAATTTGCATTATTACGAGCAATACCTTTCTTAGATGGAGTTGCAAAACCTTCAATTTCACCTTCCGAAAGCAAATCTTGGATTGTTGCAAACTCTTTACTGTTAAGAGTATCTTCGGCTCTTACTGGTTCTCTTGGTGCTGGTGGTCCTTTAGAACCTCTTATAATTTTACCCATTATGCTTCTCCTGCTACGACTTGTTGTGTGTCAATACCTGCTGATATAACCACAGATCCAGTTGTAATTTCCCCGAAACATAAAGGTATGCTAGTTCCAGCCCTGTCCGTATTTTGCACTCCAGAAAAACTAAATGATATTCTTGGATCTTCTTCATTACTAAATTCTTTAAATTGAGGCATCGGAAACAGCATATCGGATACACCGCTTAAGACCAATGCAGAACCTATACCAAATGCAGCTTTAGTAAGACCCTTTGCTGCTGCAAGTGACTTTCCAAATGCTTTAAAACTACCCCCAAAACTTAAGCCACCAAACATAAACGCTCCACCAATCAGTAATGCTCCCAAAAATATTTTTCCAAAATTACCACCAGAACCACTAATTACAGGAACAATGCTTACACCTTCACTGCCAATTGGATCATGTAATTCATCTTCTCCAATATCGTAATCGTTAACAATAACTTTGTAATATCTATCATTCATGTGACCTTCTAACTGCGGAAAATTAGTTACTAAAAACCTAACAGCATCAGCAGTAGAGTTTATAACGGCATCAAATTCTTTATGACCTACAAAGTCAGCTAGTTCTCCGTATAATTTAACTTTCTTGAGCATAGCGATACCTCTTACCAGTACATTTTAACAACCATTCAGAGTAAGGCTCTCTACAAGATAGTCTATCTGCTAAATGATGTAAAACCATATCTCCTAAAAAAACTGCTACATGATTTAAAGTTGGATACATGATAGACATTAATAAAACATCTCCTTCTTGTAATCTTTCATCTGGTCTTAATTCTCTAAATCCTGTTCGCCAAGCATAACTTTCAAATAATGGATCGAATAAAAACTCATCTGCTGTCATTGTTCTTTCATAATCTTTTAAAATTATTCCCTTCTCTTGTTTGTAATAATCAACAACTAAACTCCAACAATCAGTAACACCCCAAACCCATTGTCTACCTAATAAAGGTGCTTCATACCCTGTTGGTTCGACATAAGCCCATTCTTCTGTTGTTGGATTGACAATATACCAAGGTAATTTACTTTGCTCACAACTTACTTTATCTGCCTGACTTGGTTCTGGGGTAGAAACTGGATGACTGTGAATAATAGCAGTTATTTCGCCAAGATTATCTGCTTTTACATAATCTTCTGGATTAAGAATAAAATGCTGATGAGATGTAATGGCAAGGTTTTCACAAGGATAGTATCTTTCTTTACCTCGTATATTTAGCAATAATCCCACAGATTCTTTTGGGTCTTGGTCTTTCGCATGAACCAATGCGTCATCTTTCCAACTCATTGAACAAACGTACCAATAGCAGGGAATAAGGCTCTAGTACATTGTCTTTTTGGCACTCTTATGCCAGCTAAATCAAATACTGCTGCTAATTCAAACTCAACTACTTCTCTGTTTTCTGCTGATTTACGATCCACTGAATAAATTTCTCTTGGAAACTCAGCGTTAGGATCAGGTGTACCAAAAGGATTGTTGCCTGTAAAGTTATCATTATCTATAAATCTTGCCAGTGTTCTTATTCTAGTAACGGTAGCACCTGTAAGATCATTACCAGCAGTTATAGTATTTACTGATTGTAGAATGGTAGATATGGTTCCATAAGCGTTACTTACAATTAATTTAGGTCTTGGTAATTGACCACGCTGAAAAGCAAAACCTTCAGCTATTACAGGAAATCTCTCATAAAATTTACCTGCCCACTTTATATTTGTGTTAACTTGATTTGTGCCAGAATGAAATCTATAAATATTATTTTCGTTATTTGCAGTGGGTATTCCTACGTTAGTTGTTCCATGCAAAGCTGTGCTAAGAGTAAGAGTAAATAATTCGATTACTGACCCAGGATTTATTTTAGATATGTCATTAAAAATACTGCTATACGCTTCGTAAATAACAGTTCCATCGTAAACACTTTGACCTATAATTTTTGTCCATGAAGGTTCTCCAGCACCAGTTGTTCCTGCCGTTGTTACACGAAAAAACATTCCATCAACACCATTAGTAGGACAAACAATGTTATTTAAACTTTTGACTGTGTTTGCAGTCCAAACAGAAGCAACAGTCATGGTTCAAATACCTCCCTAAATGTTGCTTGTATTGTTGCTCTATTTAGATAGGGAATTGATTTCGACCAGCTTTCACATACAAATTTAGATGAACTAGCCTCTCCTGGTGGGGTAAAATCAAAACTAGCACTGTCATTTGCTCTTGCATCAAGAAAATTCTCTATAGTGTCAGCACTGGAAACTCCTGTACTGTTAAAGTTATCTGATTCTGATACCTCAAACGTAAAGTTAAATATTTTTGGATTTTGATTTTGTGCGAGGCCAAATAATATGCGATGCTCATAACCATCAGCAAAACGAACTGTGCGTGTTAAAGGTTGTGATCTTTTCTGCTGTCCATATCTAGGAGTTATCGAAGGAAAAGTAGCCATTATGCAAGTAAACCTCCAGGTCTTTTTTGTTGTACTATTTCAGATTGTACCGCTACTGATATAAGACGACCAAGTTCTCTACCTTGTTGTTCATCTCCTTCAACAGCCGAACCAGAAGCATCTACATTTACTACTACGTTTGTAGAGCCTCCTAACTGATTATTTGGAGTAATCATTCCAGAAGATCCAGGTGTAAATAACTCTGGACCACGTTCTCCGACAATGTAACTACTTCCTCTTTTTACAGGCCCTCCCTCTGCTTTAAATAAGCTACCAATCCCAGGAATACTACTAAGTAATGAATTTACACCAAACTGTAAAAGGGTTCTAGATATTTGATTAAATACACTGCTTGCTACTTCTCCTAAAGTTTTAGTTCCTTGTATTGCACCTTCAATAGCATCTACTATTCCATTCTCTATTGCTGATCCTATTTGCTGGTACATTGCTTCTACTTTTTCTAATTCAGCTATTTGTCTTAATTTATCTCGTATATCCTCTTTACTTAAAGTTACTCCATCTCTTTTCATATCTCTTATTTTTTGTTCAATAGTTGCTTGCTCTCTTCCTAAAGTTAAAGATTCTTGCAAAAATCTTAGCCTTTCATCTAAAGGAGTTACACTAGCTGCATTTTTTGTTAATCCTTCTGCCTTTCTATTAGCCTCTATCTGTGCATTAACCATATTTGTGGTTACAGAATCTATTGTTGCTTTGGGGTTTTGCTTTATTAAGTTTCTTTGCTCTTTACTTCTAAACAAAACGCCTGTTTTCATAGCATCAAGTAAATTCCGTTGTTTAACAACGTCTGGATCTTCAGATACTTGAGCCTGTCGTATTAAATTAGCTCTTGTAAGCTGCCCTGTTAGACCCCTGCCTACGCCAGTAGAGCCTAAAAAATTAGCTAGGGAAGCTCTCATTTGAGTCATAGCTATCGCAAATTGGTTAGATAATTCTGTAGCTCCTCTACCAAAATTTTGCAGTGCAGTAACTCCTTCAGTGCCTACTAATCTAATCATTCGTTGTCTAGCTTGCTCAAAAGCCTCTTCTGTTTCTCCCATTTTTTGTAAAGCCTGGATATTTTTTTCAAACTCTGTTCCCGTTATACCTAATGCTGATGTAACTCCATCAATATTTTTGGTTGTGTCATCTAACGCTTTTCCTAACTCTTGTATTTTTGTAACCTGATTAGATACTGATTGTGTTAATGCAGTTGCAGCTATACCTCCTGCAAATCCACCCATTTGTCCGAACATTCCACCGATACCACCACCAAGACCGCCAGCCAATGCTCCTATTGGACCTTGACCAAACAGTAATGGAAAACCACCACTTATGAGAGCACTTTGTGCGTCAAATCTTCTTCCTAAGTTTCTTATAGTGTTAGGACTTGATCCTGCTGGACCCTGCAATAATTTTCCAGTTCTCTTATCAAAGTTAAGACCCATACTAAGAGTTGGAGGCATTGCTGGGCCTTGCATTGGTGCTAATTGTGGTCCATATTGAGCTGCCGTGAATCCAGTACTTCCTCCAGCCAACATTTTATTTTTTAAACCAGCCTGTTTTGATAACTCTTTAGTTGTTTCTCTTTCGGCTTTTAATTCCGCTACAGCCAATTTTCTTTGTAACTCTGCCGATTTAAATAGTTTTTTGTTATCTAATACAGCAGCCCTTCGTAAATGTGCTCTAGCTTTATCAACTTTTAATCCTTGTGATTCTGCCTTATTTATTAAATCACCTACTTTACGGGTTTGGATCATAGATGCCCGTTGAGCATCTTGCATTTTTAATTTCTTTTCTTCTAATTTCTGTGTCTGGGCAGATATTTTTAATGGCTGTGCTAAGTTTTTTCTAAAAGTAGCTACTCTTTTTTCCAGCGTTTTTAATTTACCCTCTACTTTTGAGGTATCTAAAGTTATATTTACGCTGTAATTTGAACCAGCCACCAAAAAATTAGTCAGATACTAAAAGTTTAGCGTACCTTACGCATTTGAGCTTGTTTTCGTGCGTCATCGTATGCTTTTTTCTCTTGTTCAGCTTTTATTTCAAAGTATGCGTTCCAAGCAAACAATTCTTGGGTTGACATCTTTTCTCTTATTTCTCTGTGCGTATAACCTAGTTTTTCTGCTATAAAAAATTGTAAAAATACGAAACTATCTTTTTCTAACTTAGCTTTTTACGGCATCGGGGCTTTCCTCCTCGCCCACTCCCTGCATCTTAGTCATTATGTCTAGTAGAACAGATAGAGGTATTTCTCTTCTGAGTGCTGGCAGATCTCCTGCTGTAAACATTTTTACACCTGATTCATCTTCGGCTTTTGTAACAATAACCTGTAATGCAAAATCAAGACTACCTTCATCTTGACCTTTGTTCATAGCTATTAGTGTACTGTTTATGGTATCTCTATCGGCTATCGTAAGAGGTGTCCAAAATATTTTAAGGACAAGCTCATCTCCCTTAAAAACTGAGTAACTACTACGTTCTTCAACACTGAAAGCCTGTTTCAGTTTGTCGATTGCTCTTACTGGTGTCATAAAAATTTGTATCTATTCTTGTAGTATAACTCAACCGTAGACACTCGGCATATTACTTGTAAATCTTTTGCTCGTTCCAATAAATGCAATATTTATGTCAGATAGTATTACTTTGTTTTTTGTGTATATTCTGTACCACTGTGGAGTGTAGGTAAAAGTTAAGGGGCTTTTTGCTGTTCTTCCTACATCTTCATAAGCTATTATTCCCAAACCATTTACAGGAATTTTTGCATTTTTATTGTTTATAGTAAATCCTGCATAATTTATCTCGTTTCCTATGTAGACAGGTTGTTTCAATGATGTAAATACTGATTTTTTCTTTACAGGTATTCGGGCTGTTGGTTTCGGTACAGGACCACCTACTTTAGAACCTAGTTCGATTCTAAATTTACCAACCCTTTTGGTTACTACTTTTGTAGGTTGTACTGGGGTTGTCGATATTTTCCAGCTTTTAGCAGAGCTACCTGTCCACCAAGGAGCAAAAAATTGTAGTTTGTAAGCTATTTCAGCAGCAGCACTTTTCTTTGCTTTTAATATATGATCTTCAAGATCCTTTGTTAAAAATGATATGTCTCTAGCCATTGGCAGTAAATGTGCAAGTTATAGCACTTAAGAAGTGACTATCCTGTTCGTTGTTTACAGTAGTCGGTCCAGCTAATTGAGATACACGGGGAGACACTGCAAATTTATCTACATAAGTAGATGTGTTAACTGATGTAAGTCCTGTTATAACTGATTCGGCTACTGCTGATGCACTCCCTGTTCCTTTATTTTTTGGGGTCATTACTCCGCAGCTTATAGAGCCAGCGTAATATGTTTGGGCTGCTCCTTGAGGTTGAGTTGTGGCCTGTGTGAAGTCTAGGCTGACCATTACATATTTTTTATTTAACCCTGGAGTGTTGAACGGTGTATTGTCAAAAACTACAGTTACAGTAGGGTCTGCGTCAAATACCGCATCTTTTATGGCTGTTTCAAATGCTGCTCTTGCTTTTACTAAAGTCATCAGAAAATAACGTCAATGCGGAACAGGTATTCCTGTCCTCCTTTTAGTGTGCGAATATCTGTTATCTTTGCTCCTCTTGTCGATCCAGAAAATGTAAGTGTTATTTCATCTTGAAGTAGTGGCTGGTTGTCTCCTATAAGATCAGGAGTTATGTATAACCTTGCTATGTTCTCCTGGAATCCTGATTCTTCGCTGGACTGTACAAACTCTATGGGAACTTTTATGTTGTACGTTGTGTCTACAGTTACATACTCTCCTGTATCGGAGTTATAGCTAGATATCCCCTTTCGTGTGTAAATAATTGATGAGTCTAATGAGTTCCCAAGTTGAGACACCACCTGTTTGGCTATCTTTTTTAGTGCTGTGTCTAGTTGTCCTGCCATTACCCTCTAACTACCCTCATCTGAAAAGTACCTGCTCCACCTAGCATATATGCTCCAAGGTAGCTTTGCAGCCAAGGGTATTTATCCATAATATTATTTACAGTTCCAGTGCCTTGGCTAGTTGTATTGTACTTAACTTGAATATCTCCTAGTTTTACTTCTTCGATATTTCCATCTGTACCAGTGTTGCCTGTCATGGCATCTGTTTCGTTAGCTAAAGCTCTGGCTAATTCATATTGTGCATATTTAATATTGTTTGGAATTGTAGAGCAACTTAACTCAACTCTATCTACCTGATAGTTTGTTCTTGGAAATTTTAATGCTTGATTTTCATCACACCTATCTCCTTGAAAAACAAAAGTATCAATCCATCTTGTAGCAGCTATTAATGATCTGTTTTTCTGATCGTCTGTTTTATTAGTCCAAGTACTTGAATCAGGTGCGGTTTCAAAATAACTATTAGCTTCTGTCAATGTGACATAACTATTTGCAGTTTCACTTTTTATAGTTGCATTTATGGTAGCTGCCACGATTGATAAAGTAATTTAGTTTTATTGTAGCGTAAAGAAAAAACCCCACCAATAATTGATGAGGTTTCTGACCACTAATTTAATCTTAATATAAATTAAGACTTAAGACCATTTGATAATGGTGTGTTTACAAAGATTTCAACCATAGGAATCTGGTCAATATCATAAGTTACACCCCAGTTAGATCCAGTTCTAAGTGCTGAGTTAGCAGGGTTATCAGCAGCGTTTGTCCACTTAGTACCCATAACGTGATAAGCA
>FUFK010050688.1_pt1 | contig 18688 bp, 20 predicted proteins | sample 1021851 | NCBI WGS metagenome assembly FUFK01 (sample SAMEA51879418, study PRJEB19060) | metagenome
CCCAAGATCTGGTAATGAAACTCTCTTTTGAGAAAGCCAAAAATATTTCTGGCAGATACAGTAAAGATTTGATTATTGGTTGTGATCAAACACTATACTTTAAAAAAAGAATTTTAAATAAGCCAGTAAATTATGAAGAATCTTTCGAGCAACTTAAGGGCTTAAGTGGTGAAAATCATAAGCTTATTACAGCTACTACTTGTGTGATGGAATCTAAACAGATCTGGTCTTACATATCGGTGCAAGATATGCAGATGAGGACACTTAGTGATGAATACATAAAAAACTACATAAAGGAGATTGGTGATAAAGTACTCAATATTCTCGGCGCCTATGAGATTGAGGGAAAGGGAATTAATCTATTTGAGAGTATTGGTGATGATTTATTTTCAATCCAAGGTATTTCAATATTACAACTTACAAAATTTTTGAGAAAAGCTGGGTATATTGAATGATCAAAATTGGCTTAACGGGATCAATAGCTGAACTTGGAAAATCATTTGTTTTAAGCATATTTAAGACTGAATATAATATACCTGTATTTAGTTCTGATGAATGTGTAAGAGGGATTTATAGACATAATGTTGATTTAAATAATTTTATAAAAGAAGAGATACTTGTTAGCGATAATGAGTTTAGTAACGAAGATATCGCGAATATTGTGTTTAAAGATAGTATAAAACTAGAAAAATTAGAGAATTATATTCATCCTCTTGTTAAGATAGAAAGAGATAATTTTATAAATCAAGAGCTTAATAAAAAATCTAAATTTGTGGTTATAGAGGTACCGTTACTTTTTGAAAAAAACTTGGAGCATGAGTTCGATAAAATTATACTTGTAGATGTGACGGAAGATATTCAAGAAAAAAGGGCATTATTAAGAAAAAATATGAGCAAAGAGAAGTATTTAGCGATAAAAGCAAACCAAATACCAAATAGTGAAAAGATTAATAGATCAGATTTCATAATTGATAATCATGACGAAGCGAAAACTAGAGATCATATAGAAAAAATCGTAAAAGAGTTAAATAAACTGGTGAGTATTTAAAATGAGAGAGATTGTTGTTGATATAGAGACAACTGGTTTAGACCCTAAAAAAGGTGATAAAATTATTGAGATTGCTTGCCTGGAGTTAATTAATCATATACCAACAGATAAGTATTTTCATGAGTACGTAAATCCAAATGGAAAAGAAATTTCCGAAGGGGCTTTCAAGGTGCACGGCATATCGAATGATTTTTTAAATGAAAAGCCAATTTTCGATGAAGTTGCGGATAATTTTCTTGAATTTATCGCTGACTCACCTGTTTTAGCGCATAATGCATCTTTTGATGTTGGCTTTCTAAATCATGAATTATCTCTTGAGAGCAAAAAACTAATCGCAGATGATAAGGTTATTGATACTCTTGTTATTGCAAGGGCAAAACATCCTGGTATGCCAAATAACCTCGATGCGTTGTGTAAACGATATAATATAGCTGAGCAAAAAAGAGGTCTGCATGATGCAAAATCTGACTGCGAATTATTGGCACAAGTTTATATAGAATTAATCGGCGGTCGCCAAAGTAATCTCGAATTACACAAAGATGAAACTAATAAAAGTCTACTTGATGATAATGTAAGTAGAGTTCTACGTGAGAGAAGACCAGCACAGGAGCTTACACCTGAAGAGCTGGATAAACACCGTGAATTTACCAAGAATTTTGTAAAAAAAGCATTATGGTCTAAAAAAGACAAAGATTAATTTGTCTGCATATTTTTTTCAAAAAGCTTTAAAAAATCTATTGGCTCAATATAAAGGGGAGGGAATCCACCATCTCTTACACTGTCAGCAATTATTCTTCTCACAAATGGAAAGAGCATCCTCGGGATTTCAACAAGTATGACAAACGATTTATTATTTTGTTCAATATTATTGAGCTGAACAACGCATGCATAAGACAAATCAATAATAAAACACGGCTCATCTTCAATTGTAGATGTGGCCTTGGTACTAATTTCGACCTCATAAATGCTATTTTCTTTATCTAAAGTTGCTGCATTCACGTTAACGCTGACATTGATATCTGGCTTTGCCATCATATGAGGTAGTTTTCTTGGGACTTTTGGGTTCTCGAAAGAGAGATCCTTCACATATTGGCTCAGAAATTTAAACCCGCTTTTTAATTCTTCATTCATAGCAACAAATAAAAACTTGATAACTATATCATAGCAGATAGTGGCTTTCGGTCAATTATTTGAAAAATCTGATAAAATATTTTCAATTATTTCTGTAATACATATATATTATAGGTAAATAAAAACTTCTAATTCCAATATGTTTGATATCATAAATTTAATACTGCTCATAATTGTAATATTTATACTGATAATGTTACGCTCTGTTCTTGGTAGAAGAACTGGTCTGGAAAAACCAGTGGTCATAGACTTTGATGACCATAAAAGTAAAGCAGTTGAAACAAATCATGAAGATGACGTTCGCAACCCACTTGAAATTAATGAAGATNAAAAAAATATTAGCAGTTTTCTTGGCGAATTGAAGTATCTTGAGAAGTCATTGAAGGGCTTTGACCTTAAATATTTTAGAGAAGGCGCAATGAAAGCATACGAAATGATTTTGATTGGGCACTCTGAAGAAGATCACAAGACTTTGAACTCACTTTTGGGAAAAGAACTCTATGAGGATTTTAAAGCATCCATTGACGCAAGAAATGAAGCTGCACAAAAACTTGAATATAGCATTATTAAAGTTAGCGAATTGCAGATTGATGACATAAAAATAGAGAAAAATATAGCGAGTATAACTTGTAGGATTAATGCTGAGACTAGCTCCACCATTAGTGAGTTTAAGGATGATGAAAAATCTACAAAAAGAAATAGTGCAAAGACTAAGGAANTTTGGACGTTTAGCAAAAATTTAAAGTCAAAAGATCCGAATTGGAAAGTAATAGCGATAAGTCGTCTTAATTAACTAAAGCAAATAATGATTAGTAAAATACATACAAAGCAACTTCAAAAAGTTACTTTTGAAGATATAAAAGGTTGGGTACATGATAATCATTTGGATGCATTTACGCTTCTAAACAAGAGCACGAAGCATCTCTTATTAGACCAAAAAATGCAAAATAATAATATGGCACGGAGATATTTTGAAAAGAATTATCAGCCTTATAGAGTTTTAAGAAAACAAAATGAGGCAAGTCTTTATACAGGATACTATGAACCATCCTTAAACGCGTCATCCGATAAAACAGGGGAATATCAATACCCTTTGTATGGATCTCCAAAAAATAAATCAGACAAATTTGTAAATTTAACCAGAAGAGAACTCGAAGAAAAAATATATTGGGACCTTCCAATTTTAGCATGGCTATCAAATCCCGTTGGCTTATATTTCATGCATATTCAAGGCTCTGGTACCCTAAAATTTAAAAATGGAACAGAGCGAAGATTTGTATTTAACAGCAAGAATAATTATGAATACACATCAATAGGGAGGTACTTAACAGATAATAACTATATAAAAAAAAACCAAATATCAATGGGATCGATAAAAAAATGGATGAGCTCAAGCCCAGAAAATTTAGCCAAAAAATACATAAATAAATCATTTATTTTTTTTAAAGAAGACTTGAAGGATGAGGTAAATGTTCATCCATTGGGCCAACTTGGTATAAGGTTAACACCTTTCAGATCACTTGCTGTTGATATGTCAATATACAACGCTAACACCCCTATCTGGCTTGATACAAAAATCCCAATCAAGGGCTCAAAAAAGTTTAAGCGATTCCAGAGACTAATGTTTGCGCAAGACAAAGGATCGGCAATAAAGGGTCTACATAGAGGGGATATTTTTTTCGGAAATGATGAAAATGCTGGAAATATGAAATCCCAGGGTGATATAATTATATTTGATAGGATATGAAAAAAAATAATAAGAAAATATCAAGCAGTGATTTGAAATTATGGAACCAGATATTAGATAAGGTTGAGCCGATCAAAAAATCTGGTAGATCCAAAGTTACAAATCAAAGAGAAAGTGTTATTGAAGATAACAAAATAATGTCAAGAGATCTCAGTGAGCAAAGTACTGTCAAAAAAAGTGTCAAACGAAATAAAATCATAAATGAAGACTTACCTGATACAATTTCATACAATAACTGTGATGAAAAAGCTGAGTTCACGGGGATCCATCGAAGATTAGAACAAAAAATGTCAAGGGGTCAAATCAAAATCGACTCAACTTTGGACTTGCATGGCATGAACCAAGAAGAAGCAAAAGATGCTACCATTAATTTTGTCAGGATGGCAAAAAAGAATAACTTAAAGATTGTTTTAATCATTACCGGTAAGGGTATATCAAAAGATAATACAAATGATGGGTATCAAACTAGATTTGCACGCGGCGTTTTAAATCAGAATCTTCCAAATTGGTTAAAGCTACCACAAATTCGAAATGACATAAACGGTTATAGGTATGCTAATTTAAAGCATGGTGGGGAAGGCGCCTATTACATACTTTTGAAGACTTAATTATAAAATAAATTTTGAAAGATCTGCATTATTTGCGAGATCTTCTATATGATTTGAGACATAATCTTGATCAATTTTTATATTTTTTTCATCAAGATCAGGTGCTGTGAAGCTAATATCATCGAGTACCCTCTCCAGAACCGTATGAAGTCTCCTGGCACCAATATTCTCAATATTTGAATTTACACTTACTGCAATGTCTGCAATTTTTTCTATTGCGTCTTTTGAAAATTCTAATTTAAGACCTTCTGTATCCATAAGCGCTATATATTGTTTTATCAGACTTGCTTCTGTATCTGATAATATACTTACAAAATCTTCTTTTGATAAAGCCCCAAGCTCAACCCGTATAGGCAGTCTACCTTGTAGCTCTGGAAGAAGATCGGACGGTTTTGAAAGGTGAAATGCACCTGAAGTAATAAACAATATATGGTCTGTTTTTACAATGCCATGTTTTGTTGATACCGACGTACCTTCAATTAGGGGAAGCAAATCTCTTTGAACTCCTTCACGGCTTACATCTGCTCCTTGTCGATTTTCACGAGCACAGATTTTATCTATTTCATCAATGAAAACAATACCATGATTCTGAACACTTTTTAGTGCCTCTTGGATAATTGTGTCGTGGTCCAGTAAATTATCAGACTCTTCTTGTAGTAGAATTTCATAGCTATCTTTTACAAGCATCTTTTTTGATTTATACTTATCACCCATTGCTTTTCCGAGCATGTCACCAATATTCAACATACCCATTTGAGCACCTGGCATCCCCGGTAATTCAAACGATGTCATGTTTGATACTGAGTCTTTTATTTTTAGATCTATTTCTTTATCGTCTAATTCGCCTTCTCTTAATTTTTTTCTAAATGACTCTTTAGTTGACTCTGATGCATTCTCGCCAACAAGNGCGTTGATAACTCTTTCCTCTGATAATAGGTGTGCTTTAGCTTCAACTTCTTTTCGTTTTTTCTCTTTTATCATTGCTATGGCCGTTTCAACTAAATCACGTATAATTTGTTCAACGTCACGCCCAACATAGCCAACTTCAGTAAATTTTGTGGCTTCAACCTTTATAAATGGCGCATCAGCCAATTTTGCAAGCCTTCGTGAAATTTCTGTCTTACCAACGCCTGTTGGCCCTATCATGAGTATATTTTTAGGTAATATCTCATCTTTTAATGGACCGGTTAATTGTTGGCGACGCCATTGGTTTCGTAGAGCTATTGCGCACGCTCTCTTTGCCTTATTTTGACCAATAATAAATCTATCTAGCTCGGATACAATTTCTCGTGGCGAAAAGTCTGACATATCACTCCTTTATCTTGATGCTTTCAATAATCAAATTATCATTTGTATAGACACAAATTTCTGATGCTATTTTCATAGATTTTTCTGCAATTTCTTGTGCACCTATATCAGTGTTAAATAATGCTTTTGCTGCTGCTAAAGCGTAATTCCCACCTGATCCTATCGCAATTACGCCGTCTTCAGGTTCAAGTACATCTCCATTACCCGTCAGTACGAAGCTACAATCATTATCAGCTACTAACATCATCGCCTCCAGCCTACGTAGATATCTATCAAGTCTCCAGTCTTTAGCTAATTCAACAGCAGCTCTTGTTAGCTGGGTTGGGTATTGCTCGAGTTTTGCTTCTAATCTATCAAATAAAGTAAGGGCATCCGCTGTTGAGCCGGCGAAACCAGCAATAACTTCTTGCCCAGGGCCAAGCCTTCTTACCTTCTTTGCATTATTTTTGATAATTGTTTGCCCCAAGCTAACTTGGCCATCACCTGCAATCACAACACTATCACCTTTTCGTACCATGATGATAGTTGTACCAACCATATTTTTTTCATTATGCTCGATCATTTAATCCCTATAATTCTAGTCACATGACTTCATTTGTCATATTTAACATATATTAATAATATGTTTATTATAATATATATGTCGATTGTGATATATATATTCAAGATTTTAACCAATGGAAATTGATAATGGGTGATAACAAGAAAAGGGAAGCTCTTGTAGAGAGAAAAACAAAAGAAACAAGTATTTCCTGTAAATTGCTATTAGATGGCACCGGCAAATCAAAGATTAATACAGGAATTGGGTTCCTTGATCACATGTTAGAGCAGGTGGCAAGACACGGCTTACTTGATATTGAACTGAAAGCTGAAGGAGACTTGCATATTGATATGCATCACACCACAGAAGATATTGGGATCGTAATGGGAACGGCAATAAAGGAGGCTCTGGGAGACAAAGCAGGAATAAGAAGATTTTCGCACATAATCATTCCAATGGATGAAGCCTTAACTCAAATTTCATTAGATATTTCAGGTAGACCTTATCTGAGGTGGGCGGTGAATCTAAAATCACCAAAGATTGGTGAAATGGACTCAGAGCTTTTTAAGGAGTGGTTCTACGCATTTGCACATAATAGCGACATGACATTACACATAGAGAACTTGCATGGGAGTAACGCGCATCACATCATAGAGTCTTGTTATAAGGGTCTTGCTAGATGCATTAGAGAAGCAATTGCAATTGATCCACTTACATCAGGTTCAATTCCAACTACAAAAGGGATTCTATAATTTATTTTTTCATTATGGCCTTATTTGAAATATATACAAAAAAAAGGGGTTTTGACGATAACAACGAGCATATTTTGATTTATCGGGATAAAATCTCATACACAGCGTTAATTTGTCCACCATTGTGGTTTTTATTGAATAAAAATTTCTTTTTAGTTCCTTTTTATATTGCAACAATATTCCTATTATATGCTATCTCTATTTATATTGGATCTACAATCATGATATTTGGTATCATATTCATTCATCTTTTTTTCGGGTTTCAGTCTAATCTTATAAGAGAATGGCTGTTGAATTTAAGAGATTATAAGTTAGAGATGATTGTTACTTCAGAAAGTCAAATTAGTGCTTACAATACATACAGAAACAACAAAGAAAATGAAGTCATACTAAACGATAATTCCACTCAAAATAAATCCGGAACTGGTAGCGGTGATGAAGAGGCAATTCTTAATATATTTTAATAGCTTTGTGTGAAAGGTATGGAAATAATTGGCATTATTGATTATGGATCAGGAAATATCCATTCTGCAACAAAAGCCTTCGAAAACGTCGCAAAAGATCTCAAAAAAGAGATAAAAATTCTGCGCATACACAATGCTGCCGATATAAATCTCTGTGATCGTGTTGTGCTTCCTGGAGTTGGAGCATTTAAAGATTGTAAAGCTGGACTCGTTAACATAGACGGTCTGGTTCCGACCCTAGAAAAAAAGATTTTAGATGAGGGAGCTCCTTTTCTGGGGATTTGCGTTGGGATGCAATTACTTGCTGATATTGGGTTTGAGGGCGAAACGACGCCAGGTTTTGGATGGATTCCGGGGGTAGTTGACAAAATACCAACCACAGCAGGGCTTAAAATTCCTCACATGGGTTGGAATACTATTAAATTTAATAGAGCTCACAGCATTTTTAATGGATTAGAGAATAAAGGAGAAACAATAGTATATTTTGTTCATTCTTATTATTTTCAAGTAAAAAAAATGGAAGATTTATTAGGTATCTGTGACTATGGCAGTGAAATTACTGCTGTAATTGGCAAAGACAATATCATTGGATGTCAATTCCATCCTGAGAAAAGCCAGAAAATAGGTCTGAAATTTATTAAAAATTTTATAAATTGGAGTCCCTGATGATTTTATTTCCAGCTATTGATATTAAAAATGGTGAATGTGTCCGGCTTCGACTTGGAGAAATGCGAGACTCAAAGATTTATAATAGTAATCCACTTTCACAAGCAATAAAATTCCAAGAAATGGGCTTTGATTGGGTTCATATTGTTGATCTTGATGCCGCCGTAAATGGTAAAAGTAAAAACAAACCTATAATTGAGGAAATAATAAAAAAAACAAATTTAAAGGTTCAGCTTGGTGGTGGGATTAGAACAATGGAGGTGATTGACCATTGGTTATCACTCGGAGCTGAAAAATTAGTTCTAGGCACTATGAGCATTACTAATATTAGTTTGGTGAAGAAAGTCGCAAATAAATACCCCCAAAAAATTGTTTTAGCGCTTGATAGCAAAGATGAATTTATATGCATAGAGGGGTGGAAGAGGCAAACGAAGGTTAATATTTTAGATTTAATTAAGGAGTATGAGAACACTGAAATTGACTCGATCCTACATACAGATATAAATAGGGATGGGATGCTCGAGGGATTAAATTTTAGGGGTTCCAAAAAGTTAGCCATGGCAACTAATATATCGGTGATATTAAGTGGGGGCTTAAACTCTATTGAAGATATTAAAAAATTAAAGACAAATGAGAATTCGATTTTTAAAGGNGCAATAATCGGTAAAGCGCTATACGAAAAAAAAATTGATCCGATAGAAGCCCTTAAAATTATTAATAGTGAGGGTTTATAATTGTTAAAGTCGAGAATAATACCATGCTTGGATGTCAACAATGGGCGAGTAGTAAAAGGCACAAATTTTGTAAATCTAAGAGATGCAGGAGACCCGGTTGAAGTCGCTAAAATCTATGATGAGCAAGGTGCTGATGAAGTATGTTTTTTAGATATTACTGCAAGCCATGAGAATAGGGACACGATCTATGACATTGTTAGACAGACTGCTGAGGTATGTTTTATGCCATTAACTGTTGGTGGTGGAGTAAGTAAAATAGAACATATACGAACATTATTGCTATCTGGAGCCGATAAAGTGTCGATAAATTCAGCAGCAGTTAAAGATAATAATTTTGTACAATACGCTGCAGACAAGTATGGCTCGCAATGTATAGTGGTTGCTGTAGACGCAAAAAAAAATGATGCACAGAATAAGTGGGAAGTTTATACTCATGGAGGCAGAATTAATACTGAGATTGATGTGTTGCATTATGTTGAAAGAATTGTATCATTGGGTGCGGGTGAGCTCTTAATCACATCAATGGATAAAGATGGAACAAGATCTGGATTTGACAATATACTCATTAAAAAAATTACAGATATTGTGAATGTTCCTGTTATTGCAAGCGGCGGAGTTGGCAACCTACAACACTTAGTTGATGGTATAAAGTTGGGGCATGCCGACGCTGTTTTAGCGGCATCCATTTTTCATTTTGGGGAATACACAATTAATGAGGCCAAGCAATATATGAAGGAACGAGGCATCAATGTTAGATAGGGGGATTTATGTCTGAAAACTCAATGAAAAATATAGATTATTTAGAAAAGCTTACGGAAACAATAAAGAATAACGCTTTTAAGGATGCCGAATTTTCATATACTGCAAAACTAATCGGTGACATTGAGTATTTATCTAAAAAAATCGGTGAGGAAGCGTCTGAAGTAATAATTGCAGCGCTGTCAAAGGACAAAGAAAACCTTAAAAAAGAGTCTGCAGACCTGATTTATCACTTAATGGTATTGCTTGAGCAAGGTAATTTAAGTATTGACGATGTGTGTGGCGAACTTATGCGAAGAAGAGGTATATCAGGTCATGAAGAAAAAAAATCTAGAAGATAGTAATTTTATCACATGCCTCAATCAAAAAATCTAAATTCACCTTATATAATTTTTTCAAAAGAAGAATGGGCTGATTTGGGTTTTGGCGCCACTTTAAATCTAACTGAAAATGAAATAATAGAGCTTAGGGGCTTAAATGAACCTATGTCAATAGATGAGGTAAGAGATGTGTATTTACCAATTTCTCGACTCTTAAATTTATATATATCTGGTACGGAAAAATTATTTGAAGCAACTAATTTATTTTTAGGAAAAAAAAATTTTAAAGTACCATTTATCATTGGTATTGGAGGCTCTGTTGCTGTTGGAAAAAGCACAACGTCAAGAATTCTTCAAGCATTATTATCTAAATGGTCAGATAATATAACTGTATCACTTGTCAATACAGATGGTTTTTTGATGAGTAATAACAATCTTGAAAAGAGATCTTTAATGGAGCGTAAGGGATTTCCTGAGAGCTACAACCTAACACTATTACTTGATTTTTTAAATTCGGTTAAATCCGGAAAATCAAATGTTAAAGCACCTGTTTATTCGCATTTGCTCTATGATAATGTTCCCGGTGAATTTATTAACGTAAATAAACCCGATATACTTATTATCGAGGGCTTAAATGTGCTCCAACCTGCCCCGCTACCAAGAGATGGCAACGCCATTCCATATGTATCCGATTTTTTTGATTTTTCAATATTTGTTGATGCAGATGAAAAGAATATAAAAAATTGGTACATTCAGAGATTTTTAAAACTGAAGTCAACTGCTTTTAGGGAGGAAAAATCATATTTTAATAAATATTCATATTTATCAGATGAAGAAGCAGCTAATGTAGCAACATCACTCTGGGAAAAAATAAATTACGTGAATTTGATAGAAAATATTTTACCAACTAGNCAAAGAGCTAACTTAATACTTAGAAAGTCAGAAAATCATTCTGTAAATCAAATTTCATTGAGAAAGCTATAAGATATATCTCTGGATATTATTTTTTATCTCTCTGTAATCAGAAAGTGCTAATTTACCGCCATCTCTCTTTAAAATTTTTGAAGCAACAAAGTTACCAGCTTTCAAACAGTCAATTGGACTAGATTTATTTAGGTATGCCTTCAGATACCCGGAGACAAATAAATCACCAGCCCCTGTTGTATCTATGCAATCTTTTACATCTTTTGTTGAGGCATTAATAAGCACACCCTTTTCGATGGATACTGAACCATTCTTTCCCGATGTCATGACTAATCTTTCTACAAACCCTGAAAGCTCTTTCATTCTTTTTATAAGATCTATTTCTTTCTTGACCCCCAAAAGACTCATCATCTCCATTTTATTACCAAAAATAAGATTAATTTGATGGGACTTTATTAGATTTAAAAATTCATCTCTATATCTATCAACACAATCCACATCTGATAGAGAAATTGCTGTAAAGCCANTACTTATTTTGGCATTGCTGATTGACTTGGATATAAGTTCGAGTCCACATGGCGCGTATAATAGGTACCCTTCTATAAAAACACCAGAAATCCCACTAAAGGCAGTTTTTGGTATATCTGATGTATTAAGCTCTTCTGATGCTCCTGGAAAAGTATTCATAGTTCTTTCACCGTCTGGTGTTACATAAACAAGTGAAAGTCCTGTTGTAGATTTATTATCGACTATCATCAGGCCTGTTTCTACATGACGCTCTTTATTTTGATCGAGGTAGATTTGCCCATAGTGGTCATTGCCAATTTTTCCAATAAAAGATACTTCTTCCTCGAGCATTGATAAGCCGCATGCACTATTATTTGCACTCCCACCCGGAACTATCTTTTTATTTGATAGAAGCTTGATTTTATAATTAATCTCATTTTGGGACACAATTTGCATTTTACCAATAAAATTAGGGTCAACTTGTCCTATCTCATCCAGATGAGAGATTACATCGATAATTGCATTACCAATAAAAAGCACATTCATAATATGATTTTGTTTCTAATATCTTTTTACAAATAACTCAGTTTTTTTGATTACTTTCTTATTTTCATATTCATAAACTAATTGGGATCCCAGTTGTTATTTCGACATTCACAATTGCTTCTTCACTTAAACCCTCCACATGCATTATTATGGATCTGAGTGAGTTACCGTGAGCGGTAATAATGACATTTTCACCATCATGTAGTTTGGGAAGTATATTTTTCTTGAAGTATGGGATAGTGCGGTTACATGTATCTTTCAGACTCTCCCCATTTTCTGGGGCAATATCATAGGAACGTCTCCATAACTTAACCTGTTCATCACCCCATTTATTTCGAGCATCATCTTTGTTCATGCCAGTTAAGCTGCCATAGTTTCTCTCATTTAACGCTTTGTCTGATATTATAGGGATATTTTTTTTTAATACATAAAGAACAATTTCTAGTGTCTTACTGGCTCTCTTAAGGGCACTCGTATAGGCGTGATTAACATCAACTTTTAAATTTTGGATCGCAAATGCAGCTAATTTCGCTTCTATTTTACCCTGATCAGTAAGACTCACATCTTCCCATCCCGTAAACAGGTTTAATTTGTTCCACTCGCTTTCACCGTGTCTTAATATAATCAATTTTGACATGAAATTTCCTATTTTTCTATATTCAGAACATCATCCATACTGTAATAACCGGGGTCCTTGCCTAGCGACCATCTTGCAGCTAACATTGCCCCTTTGACAAAAATTTTCCGACTCAAGGCTGAATGAGATAACGTTATCACCTCGCTGTCACCGGCAAATATAACAGAATGTTCACCAACAATATTTCCACCCCTGATTGATGAAAAGCCGATAGTATTTTTATCTCTGAGACCAGTATTCCCATGTCTTTCATAAACAGCATTATTTTCTAAATTTAATGATCTTCCTTTTGCCGCTGACTCTCCAAGAATTAATGCTGTTCCGGAGGGTGCGTCTACTTTTTGATTATGATGTATTTCAGTAATTTCAATATCAAAATCTGATAATGTTCTTGCAATTTTTTCAGTCATTTGAGATAGTATATTTATGCCGAGGCTCATATTGCCGGATTGAACAAGAACTGCGTGATTTCCTGCTTTCTTTAAACTCTCAATTTCTTCATTTTGAAAACCGGTCGTACCGATTATATGAGAGATTCTGGCCTGTGCGGCTAGNACAGCATTTGCAAGTGTTGTCTCCGGATTGGTAAAGTCGATAATAACGTCAGCAGATTTAATAAGTTCTAAAATGTCAGAAACAATTTTGATATTCATATTAGCTTCACCAATTACTTCACCAATATCCTTACCAACCCAATCTGAACTGGACTCTTCTGATGCTCCAATTATATCAATATCAGCGTTTTGATGGGCATATTTTAATAACTCACGACCCATTCTTCCCGCTGCACCCGCAATTATCACTTTCATGATAGAACCATATTATTGTTAATTATAATTATGTCATCATCTTACGATGAAATATCTTTTAATGCAAAAAATCTCTAAAAAAAATCTCTAAATTTTTTAAAAAAACTACTGCTGAGAGGGTTTGTTTTTTCATTTGATATTTTTTCGAATTCAGCAAGTAATTCTTTTTGTTTTTTTGTAAGATTAATTGGTGTTTCTACAGTAATTTGCAAGTGAAGGTCCCCAAAATTATTTCTTCTAATAATCGGCATACCCTTACCCCTTAATCTTAAATGTTTATTATTCTGGGAGCCTTCGGGTAAGCTAACGCTAAGCTTTCCGCCATCAATTGTTGGAATATCAATCTGACCACCTAGGGTAGCCTTTACCATTGATACAGGAATATTTAGGTATAGATCCGCCGCATCCCTTTGAAAGAGCTTGTGGGGTTTGATTGAAACAAATATATATAAATCTCCGGTTCTACCACCCCTAATTCCTGCCTCTCCTTGCCCACTAAGTCTGATCCTATTACCATCTTCAACACCAGCTGGGATATTTACATTTAATTTCTTAGGTTTTTTTACTCTTCCTTCGCCACTACATGATTTACATGGATTTACAATAATCTGCCCTCTACCTTGGCAAGATGTGCAGGTTCTCTCTATTGTAAAAAAACCTTGGCTCGCCCGGGTTTTACCTGATCCCTGACAATTCGGACAAACAATCGGCGCTTCTCCTTTTTCACTGCCATTACCGTTACAGTTTGTACAAACGGAATTCATCGGGACATTGATGGTGTCAGATTTTCCACGGTATGCATCTTCGAGAGTTATTTCCATGTTGTATCTTAAGTCAGAACCTCGATTCGAGGTTTCTTGAGATCTTGACGTCGATGAAAAGTCACCAAAAAAATCGTTAAATATATCAGAAAATGCTGAGGAAAAATTACCATCAAACCCGCCCGAGGAAGGGCCTCTTCCACTCGACCCATCAAATGCTGCATGTCCGTATCTGTCGTAGGCGGCTCTAGTTTCGGGATTTTTTAGTCTCTCATATGCTTCTGATATTTCTTTGAATTTTGCTTCTGATTCAGGGTTACCAGCATTGTGATCAGGGTGGTATTCTTTTGCGAGCTTTCTGAAGGCACTTTTTAGTGACTTATCGTCACAATTTTTTTCGACTCCCAATACGTCATAGTAATCTTTTTTTGCCATATCAGTCTTCCTTTGAATTAGGAGGGCTATTGATTATGTATTTTTATCTTCATCAACTTCTTCAAAATCAGCATCTACAATTGTACTGTCTTCGGGCTCNGGGCTCTCAGTCTCATTATTCTGAGTGTCCTCTTGTGCTTTGTAGATCGCTTCCCCAAGCTTCATGGCTTCCTGAGTTAGTGCTTCGAGATCACTTGCTATTTTTGCAGAGTCATCACCTTCCAATGATGNTTTTAATTGATTAATGGCATCTTCGATAGATTTTTTATCATCTTCATTAATTTTATCACTATTTTCGGCAAGACTTTTTTCGGTTCCGTGTATTAATGACTCTGCTTGATTTTTTGTTTCTATAAGCTCTTTTTTAGCCTTATCCTCTTCCGCGTGCTCTTCTGCATCTTTTACCATTTTTTCAATGTCATCATCCGATAGACCACCAGAGGCTTGAATCTTGATTGATTGTTCTTTATTTGTAGCCTTGTCAACTGCTTTTACATTTACTATTCCATTTGCATCAATATCGAATGTTACTTCGATTTGTGGAACACCACGTGGCGCAGGAGATATTCCAACAAGATCAAAGTTACCCAATAATTTATTATCTGCAGCCATTTCTCTTTCACCTTGGAAAACTCTTATTGTAACAGCTGACTGATTATCTTCCGCAGTTGAGAAAGTCTGGCTTTTTTTTGTAGGAATTGTTGTATTTCTATCAATTAGCCTGGTAAATACACCACCCAACGTTTCAATGCCAAGTGATAGTGGCGTTACATCTAGAAGAAGTACATCCTTTACATCACCTTGCAGAACACCCGCTTGGATGGCGGCACCAATTGCAACTACTTCATCGGGGTTAACTCCTCTGTGTGGTTCTTTACCAAAGAAATTCTGGACTTTTTCGAGGACTTTCGGCATCCTTGACATTCCGCCAACCATTACAACTTCGTCAATTTCGCCAGCTTTCAGTCCAGCGTCTTTGAGTGCCTTTTGGCATGGTGTGATTGTATTTTCAATCAGATCTGCAACGAGTGTTTCAAATTTTGCCCTTGTTAATTTTATATTTAGATGTTTGGGTCCAGATTGATCAGCGGTAATGAACGGCAGATTTATTTCAGTTTGGGTAGTTGAGGATAGCTCTATTTTAGCTTTTTCTGCAGCTTCTTTTAGTCTCTGAAGAGCGAGCTTATCTTTCAGTAAATCTACAGCCTGATCTTTTTTGAATTCATCCGCGAGGTAATTTACAAGCCTTGTATCAAAATCCTCTCCGCCAAGGAATGTATCCCCATTTGTTGATTTTACCTCAAATACTCCATCCCCAATCTCTAGAATTGATATATCAAATGTACCCCCGCCAAGATCGTATACGGCTATTGTCTGTCCATCTTTACGGTCAAGACCATAAGCCAACGCCGCCGCAGTGGGTTCATTGATAATTCTCAAGACTTCAAGGCCAGCAATTTTTCCTGCATCTTTTGTAGCTTGTCTNTGTGCATCGTTGAAATATGCAGGGACAGTAATGACTGCTTGTGTAACATTCTCGGATAAATAGCTTTCGGCTGTTTCTTTCATTTTTTGGAGTATAAATGCTGATATTTGTGAGGGTGAATATTTCTCAGAGTGAGCCTCAACCCATGCATCTCCATTATCAGCTTTGGATATTTTGAACGGGACAATGTCCTTATCTTTTTTAACAAGAGGATCGTCAAATCTTCTACCCATAAGTCTTTTTACAGCAAAAAGTGTGTTTTCGGGGTTTGTAACAGCTTGACGTTTTGCTGGGAGTCCTGTTATGCGTTCGGAGTCTTCACCAAATGCTACCATTGATGGCGTAGTCCTAGCACCTTCAGAATTTTCAATAACTTTTGGATCCTTACCGTCCATTACTGCGACNCAAGANTTCGTTGTTCCCAAATCAATGCCTATAATTTTAGCCATTTTTTATACTCCTNAATTATTAAAAAAGTAATGAATATAATAAAATATAATCCCTATAAATGTTATATAAGGCTAAAAATTATTCCTACAAGATATTTACTAATTTTTTTTTATTAAATTTCTAGACACGCATTGGCATCAAGACGTACAACGTCGCTTCATCATTTGGATCTAGAACTAGACAAGGTGAATTTGGTTCAGAAAATAAAAGCTTTACAGAATCACCGCTTAATTGCGATAAAATATCCAGCAAATATTTTGAATTGAAACCAATCTCAAAATCATCACCCTTAAAATCTACTGATATTTCTTCTATTGCAGTTCCAGCTTCAGGGCTAGTAACCGACAAGGTAAGACTGTTATCATTTAAAGATAATTTGACTGCTCGCCCGCGTTCGCTCGATAAAGTTGCCACTCTATCTACGGCATTGGTAAGTATACTTGTTTTCACTAACATTGTTTTATCATTTTGGAATGGTATCACCCGTTGATAATCTGGAAATGTTCCATCTATTACTTTAGAAGTTACTTCAACACTATTAAAAATAAACTTTAATTTATTTTGGGAAATTTTAACCTCAACGTCTCCATCATTTTCAAGCGTCAACTTTTGTATTTCAGCGATTGTTTTTCTCGGGATAATGATCCCCGGCATACCCAATGCTCCTTCGGGCAAAGTTAATTCCGCTTGTGCCAGACGATGACCGTCGGTGGAGACAGTTCTTAAGGTTGAAATTTTATCCCCATTTGTTGGCTTTGACTCATGAAAGTAAATACCATTCAGGTAGTACCTTGTTTCTTCATTTGAAATTGCAAATCTTGTTTTCTCAATCAATCTATTCAATTCTCCACTTACAATTGTGAAAGCATGAGAAAATTCATTATCTGATATTTCTGGGAAATCTGATCGTGGAAGTGTTTGTAGCTTGAAGTTTGATTTACCTGACCTTATTGTTAAATGATCTTGACTGTCGTCTTTTGACAGGGTTATCTCAGATGAGTCTGGTAATTTTCTAATTATATCGTAAACTAGGTGAGCTGGAGCAGTTAAACTCCCACCTTTTTCAATTTTTGCATCAATTTCTTCAATTAATTCAATGTCTAGATCAGTTGCGATTAATTTCAAACCAACACCTTCTGCAATAATTAAAATATTTGCAAGTATCGGTATTGTGTTCCTTCTTTCAACAACATTTTGTACATGAGTNAGTGCTTTTAGGAACTGATTTTTTTGAAGTATTGCTTCCATCAGAGCTTTCGATTAATTACTTGTAATATGCTAAGAATATAAAAATATTAGCCTACATACTAATATTTATTGCAATAATTGACAGAAAATATTATCCAGTCACTCTTTAAGGGAGTTTTCAAGTGTGGTAATAGATTCCCTAATACTTGGATTTGTTTTTATCAATTTTTCAATTTTTCTGACGGCGTGCAGTACAGTGGTGTGATCTCTGCCTCCAAATTTTCTTCCAATCTCAGGAAGAGAGCGAGTAGTTAGGACTTTCGCTAAATACATTCCAATTTGTCTTGGGTAGACTATTGTTTTATGTCTTCGTGATGATAAAATGTCCTGTTTTGTGACATTAAAATGTCCACTAATTGTTCTTAACACATCTTCGATCATAATTTGCCTATTTTGTTCTTCGCTAATTAGGTCTTGGATCGATAAGGCTGCCTCTTCAACTGTAATCGGTCTTTTATTAAGGCTGTGAGCCGCAATAATTCTATTCATCGCCCCCTCAAGCTCTCTTCCAGAGCTTTGGATCCTGCGCGCAAGAAAATCTAGTACAGATGGTGATATTTCGATCCGCGTGTTGCCGCGTAATGTTTGAGAGAGTTTTTTTTCAAGGATGCCCCGTCTTATATCAAAATCAGTAGGGCCTATTTGTGCAACCAATCCACCTGATAATCTTGATCTCATTCTATCGTCTAACATTTCAAGCTTTGAAGGAGCTGAGTCACCAGCAATTACAATCTGATGCTTAGAGGTATCAAGTGCATTGAATATGTGGCAGAACTCTTGTTGGACGGATTTACCTTGCAGAAATTG
>FUFK010046289.1_pt1 | contig 18680 bp, 17 predicted proteins | sample 1021851 | NCBI WGS metagenome assembly FUFK01 (sample SAMEA51879418, study PRJEB19060) | metagenome
GGAAGAAGCAGCTGCAGAGACACCNGCGGNAGNAGCACCAGCTGCAGAGGCACCNGCGGAANNAGCANCTGCAGAGNCACCNGCNGNAGNAGCACCNGCNGANGCAGCGTCNGCNGAAGCACCAGCTGGAGATCCATCAGATGAAGAAAAGAAGTAATGAAAAACCTTAATTAAATGCGTTTTGAAGACTGTATTTGTGTTGGTCTTATAGGTTCGCCACATGGTGTAAAAGGTTACGTTAAGGTTAAACACTTTACAGAATCTCCTAGAGGTGTAACTGCTTACGGAGAAGTATTTAATTATAAGATGGAGAAGATAATACTTGATTTTAAGGGTTTATCAAAAAATCTTGGAATTTATTCAATCAAAGGCATTACAAATAGAGACTTAGCTGAAAGTTTTAGAGGAATAAAATTATTCGTAAAAAAAAATAATCTTCCAAGCTTAACTAATGGTGATGTATACCACTTTGATATTATTGGTCTGAATGTAATAGATAAGGATGGAAACCAAAAATTAGGAACCATAAAAAATATTTTAAACTTTGGAGCAGGTGATATTGCAGAAATTTTAAGCAATGAGGGAGATTTTTTTGTCCCATTAATGCCAAATGATCTAGATCATATTGATAGTAAAAAAGGGACAATATTTTTATCTAATTTCGACAAATGGAAAAACATTAATAAATAATATATCTCAGTTATGAATATAGCTAATAATTTAAAATATAACGTAAAAATACTTTCTATTTTTCCAGAAGTTTTTCCTGGACCTCTTGGAGTGTCTTTAATTGGAAACGCTCTTAAAAAGAAAATTTGGAATTTAGATATCATTAATATTAGAGATTTTGCAAAAGACAAACATAAGAGTGTAGATGATACTCCTTATGGTGGCGGGGCAGGTATGATAATGAAGCCTGACATAATAGGATTAGCAATAGATTCACTTAAAGATAATAGAAGTAAAAGGATTTGTTTAACACCAAGAGGTAAATTGCTAAATCAAGACAAGGTAAAAGAACTCTCTACTGAAGATGGATTGATTTTGCTTTGTGGCAGATATGAAGGCATAGACCAACGCGTAATTGACTTTTATGATTTTGAAGAAGTAAGTATAGGGAATTATGTAATATCTGGTGGAGAGAGTGCAACTTTTGTCTTATTAGAAAGCGTATTAAGGTTGCTTCCTGGTGTTTTAGGTGGTAATGAAACATTAAATGAGGAGAGCTTTTCAGATAAAGATCTGTTAGAATATCCACAATACACTAAACCGAGAGATTGGAATGGAATATGTGTTCCAGAAGTATTAACTTCTGGCAATCATAATGAAATTAAAAATTGGAGAGATAAGCAAAGAATTGAGATAACAAAGTCAAGAAAACTCGACACTTAACAAAAGATGAATTATATTTTGCTTGGAGAAGATTATGAATATTTTAGACAAAATTGAGAAACAACAAATAGAAAAAGTTTTAGCTGAAAGACAGATACCTGATTTTAGTGCAGGTGATACTCTTAAGGTAAATGTAAAGGTTGTCGAGGGCACAAGAGAACGAATTCAGGCTTTTGAAGGAGTTTGTATTGCAAGAAAGAATGCTGGCGTAAGGTCTTCATTTACAGTGAGAAAAATATCCTATGGAGAGGGAGTTGAAAGATTATTCCCTTTGTATTCACCAAGGATTTCTGGAATTGAAGTTGTTAGAAGAGGTAAAGTTAGAAGAGCTAAGCTTTATTATTTAAGAGAAAGACAGGGTAAATCAGCAAGAATTGCCGAACGTTCAACCGGTAGAGCTATTGAAACTGGAAATATTAAAAAAGATCAAAATATACCTAGTTCGAAAACTGAAGCTCCGGTAGAAAATAAAGAGACACCAAAAGAAACAAAATAGATATAATAATTTATTAGACATAATTAATGTTATAAATATTATTTATAATTTTTTTNATGGAGTTTTAAATGACTAAGCCTCGTACATTATTTGATAAAATTTGGGATGCTCATTTAGTACATTCAGATCCAAATGCTGCTAGTATTTTATATATTGATAGGCATTTAGTCCATGAGGTAACAAGCCCACAAGCATTTGAAGGCCTACGAAACACAAATAGAAAAGTACGAAGTCCAGAAAGAACCCTAGCTGTTGCTGATCACAATATTCCTACATCAAATAGAAGTGAAGGAATAAAAGATGAGGAATCTAGAATTCAAGTTGAAACCTTAGCCAAAAATGCATCTGATTTTTCAGTTCCTTATTTCAATATGGAGGATATAAGGCAAGGAATTGTTCATGTAATTGGACCAGAACAAGGATTTACCCAACCTGGCATGACTATAGTTTGTGGTGATTCTCATACAGCAACACATGGCGCATTTGGTGCTCTTGCCTTTGGTATTGGAACCTCTGAGGTTGAACATGTTCTTGCAACTCAGACTTTAATTCAAAAACCAGCAAAAAACATGCTTGTTGAAGTTAATGGTAGCCTTCCACCTGGAGTAACCGCGAAAGATATAATACTTGAAATCATTGGCAAGATAGGAACTGCTGGCGGAACAGGTTATGTAATTGAATACGCAGGATCAACAATACGCGACTTATCGATGGAAGGCCGTATGACGATATGTAACATGTCTATAGAAGCGGGCGCTCGAGCAGGTATGATCGCACCAGATGAAAAAACATATGAATATTTAAAAGGAAAACCTATGTCGCCATCAGGTGATAATTGGATTAAAGCTCTTGAATGGTGGAAAAGTCTACCTTCTGATGAAAATGCAATTTATGATAAAAAAATTTCAATTGATGCAAGTAAATTAGTGCCTACAGTTACATGGGGAACTAGTCCAGAAGATACTGCACCAATTACTGGAACTGTTCCTGATCCAAAAAATGAAAAAGATTTAGCTATTAAAGCCAAATTAGAAAGAGCATTATCTTATATGGATCTAAAACCCGGTCAAAAAATTTCTGAAATAAAAATTGACACNGTATTCATTGGCTCATGCACAAATTCAAGAATAGAGGATTTAAGGGCTGCTTCTAAAATTGTAAAAGGTAAAAAAGTTTCAAATGAAATAAGAGCAATGATTGTTCCTGGTTCTGGTCTGGTAAAAGAGCAAGCTGAAAAAGAAGGTTTGGATGCTATTTTCAAAGAAGCGGGCTTTGACTGGAGAGAGCCAGGATGCTCAATGTGTCTGGCAATGAATGCTGATAGGCTTTCACCTGGTGAAAGAGCAGCATCAACTTCAAATAGAAATTTTGAAGGCAGACAAGGACGGCTAGGAAGGACACATTTAGTAAGTCCTGAAATGGCAGCAGCAGCAGCTATCAAAGGATATTTAACAGATGTTAGAAATTTNTAATTAGATAGTTATTTTTTAAGGTAAAATAATGGAAAAATTTATTAAGATAAAAGGAATAGCTGCTCCGTTGGACATTCTAAATATAGACACGGATATGATAATTCCGAAGCAATTCCTTAAAACAATAAAAAGATCTGGTTTAGGAAAAAACTTATTTGATGAAATGAGATACACTACAAATGGCGAAGAAATTAAAAGTTTTGTATTGAATCAAGACCCATGGAGAAATTCAAAAATAATTATTGCAGGGGATAACTTTGGTTGCGGTTCAAGCCGTGAACATGCACCCTGGGCATTGCTAGATTTTGGAATTAGATGTGTAATTTCAACAAATTTTGCAGATATATTTTATAATAATTGTTTTAAAAACGGTATTTTACCTATTAAAGTTTCAGAAGATGAAAGATTATCCCTTTTAGCTGATGCCAAAGATAACGAAAACCCTATAATTGAGATTGATCTTCCTAACCAAGTTATCAATAGACCAAATGGGGTTTCAATAAAATTTGATNTAGATGAATTTAGAAAAAAATGTTTGCTNGAAGGGTTAGATGATATCTCTCTTACATTAGAGAATAAGACAAAAATAGAAACTTATGAAAGCGAAAGAGATAATAATAGGCCGTGGTTGTAAAAACAAAATTTAAATTATTAGGATAGTTAATGTCATCAAATAGAAAACTAATGGTGATGCCAGGTGATGGTATAGGTCCTGAGGTAATGAATGAAACTTTAAGACTATTGGATTGGCTTGCAAAATATAAAAATATAAATTTTGATACTATAGAAAGAGATGTTGGTGGTAAGTCGTATGANCTTCATGGCACACCACTAACTGATGAAGCTCTAAGCGATGCCCTTGAATGTGATGCTGTATTATTTGGTGCAGTTGGTGGTCCAAAATACGATGACTTAGATTTTGAATTAAAGCCTGAAAGAGGTCTCTTGACACTCAGAAAAGAGCTGGATCTGTTTGCTAATCTTCGACCGGCAATTGTTTTTCCACCATTAGTTGAAGCATCTACACTTAAGCCAGAAGTGGTCGAAGGATTAGATATAATGATACTTCGTGAATTAACTGGTGGAGTTTATTTTGCAGAGCCAAGGGGTATTGATATTATGCCTGACGGTTCAAAAAAAGGGTATGATACCAATTTATATACAACACCTGAAATTGAAAGAATTGGCAGAGTGGCATTTGATCTTGCTAAAAAGAGAAATAATAAAGTTACTTCAGTAGAAAAAGCTAATGTGATGCTATCTGGTGTTTTATGGAGAGAAGTAATAACAGAACTGCATAAAAAAGAAGGAAACAATATAAAGTTAGAGCATATGTTTGCAGATAATTGTGCAATGCAACTGGTAAGAGCTCCAAAACAATTCGATGTTATTGTTTGTGATAATTTATTTGGTGATATGCTTTCTGACTGTGCAGCAATGCTGACGGGATCACTTGGAATGCTTCCATCTGCTTCTCTTGGAGCNCCAAATAAAGATGGCATCAGAAAAGCAATGTACGAACCTGTTCATGGGTCAGCACCCGATATAACAGGGAAAGGTGTAGCAAACCCACTAGCNCAGGTATTNAGTTTTACTATGATGTTACGTTACTCTTTTGATTATAATCAAGAAGCTGATCTAATTGAAAATGCAGTTTCTGAAGCTTTATCATCTGGCGCTAGAACACCTGACCTTGGTGGTGGTAGCAAAAATGTTTCCACAACTGAAATGATGGATTTAGTAATCAACTCAATGAATAATTATAAATAATTGAGAAACTATTATGACATATAATATTGCAGTAGTGGGCTCCACAGGAGCCGTTGGCAGAGAAATGCTACAAACACTGTACGAAAGAGACTTTCCTGTTGATAATGTATATGCATTAGCTTCATCGAAATCTCCCGGAAGACAGGTTAGTTTTGGAGATGAAAGGACGATTGATGTCCAGCCTATCGAAGATTTTGATTTTTCAAAAGTTGACTTTGCTTTTTTTAGTGCTGGGGGAGATGTCTCAGAGAAGTATGCTCCTTTAGCAGGTAAAAATGGTGCACTTGTAATTGATAACTCCTCAGCTTTTAGAATGACACAAAATGTTCCACTGATAGTACCTGAAGTAAATCACTATGATTTAAAGGGTTGTCTAAGTGAAAATGGAGGCATGAATATAATTGCTAACCCTAATTGCTCAACTGCACAACTTGTAATGGCTTTATGCCCATTACACAGAGAGTTTATTATTAAAAGAGCAGTTGTAGCAACCTATCAAGCAGTTTCAGGTGCTGGGAAAGAAGCTATGGATGAACTTTTCAATCAAACAAAAAAAATCTATGTAAATGACCCTTTAGAAAAAAATGTTTTCACTAAAGAGATATCTTTTAACCTTATACCTCATATCGATGTTTTTTTAGATGACGGCTTTACCAAAGAAGAAGTTAAGATGAGAGATGAAACAAAAAAAATTCTGGATGAAAATATTGATGTTGTTGCTCATTGTGTAAGAGTTCCAGTATTTGTAGGTCATAGTGAAGCCGTTTTCATAGAATGTGAAAATCCTATGGATGAAGAAGTCGCACGTGAAGTTCTTACTGAAATGGAAGGAGTAATAGTAATTGACCATAGAGCAGATGAAGGTTACATCACCCCTAAAGAAGCTGCCGGTGAAGACGGGGTTTATATTTCAAGAATAAGACGAGATGAATCTGTACCAAGTGGTTTAGTTTTTTGGTGTGTATCTGACAACCTTCGTAAAGGTGCTGCATTGAATGCTGTTCAAATAGCAGAGTTGGCAATCAGCCAAGGGATAAAGTAAATGCCTGAAATAGATAGTGAACTTGAATTAGCCCTAAACTACCTGGACCATAATAAAGACGAGAGCTTAAAAAGACTATTTGATATTTTAAAGATCCCTTCCATTTCAACACAAGAAAAATATAGTAAAGACTGCTTAAATGCTGCAAATTGGTTTGTCGAACAATTGAAGGATATAGGCTTTGATGCATCAATAAGAGAGACCAATGGACACCCTATGGTAGTTGCTCACTTTGAGCAAGAAGGGCCTCATTTTCTTTTTTATGGTCATTATGATGTTCAACCTATTGATCCTATTGAGCTTTGGAACCATGATCCTTTCAAACCAAAAATTGAAAAATCACATAATGGCGAAATAATNAAAGCACGAGGTGCAAGTGATGACAAAGGACAGGTAATGACTTTTATTGAAGCTTGTAGAGCTCACATAAAAACTTCGGGAACACTTCCATGCAAAATATCAATTTTATTAGAAGGGGAAGAGGAAATTGGGTCTCCTTCAATGTCAAAATTTTTAAAAGACAATAAAAAAGAATTATCTGCAGATTACTGCTTAGTATGTGATACTGGCATGTGGGATTATAAAACTCCTTGTATTACAACTATGCTTAGAGGAATGGTAGGTGATGAAATAAAAATTACTGCAGCTAATAGAGATCTTCATTCAGGAATGTATGGAGGGCTTGCAACTAATCCTATTCATGTTTTATCTAATATTTTATCTCTTTTATATGACAAAGATGGAAGAATTACTCTTGAAGGTTTTTATGATGATGTGCCTGAATTATCAAATGAGCAAAAAGAGCAATGGGAAAGTTTAAATTTTGATGCAAAAGAATTTTTATCAAATGTTGGATTATCAAACATTATAGGTGAAAAAGATTATTCCCCATTAGAAAAAATTTGGTCTCGACCAACCTGTGAAGTAAATGGCATATGGGGTGGGTACACAGAACCTGGCTTTAAAACTGTTTTACCATCAGAAGCCTCAGCAAAAGTTAGTTTTCGNTTAGTNGGGAAACAGGACCCAAATAAAGTATTAAAAAGTTTTAGAAATCATGTTTCTAAAAATTTNCCTAGTGATTGCAAAGTTGAGTTTTTGGCTAAAGCTGGATCAGGAGCTTCATCACTAGAAATAAATTCTCCAGAAGTAAAAGCTGCAGAAAAAGCTCTCCATGACGAATGGAATGTTTCACCAAAAATGGTAGGATGTGGAGGATCTATTCCAATAGGAGATCATTTTAAAAGTATCTTAGGCACAAATTCTCTATTAGTTGGATTTGGGCTTGATGATGATAAAATTCACTCACCAAATGAAAAATATAACCTTTCAAGCTACCAAAAAGGTAGTAGAAGTTGGGCGCGGATAATTTTTAATCTTTCTAAGATTTAAATTTCTTTCTATAAATAAAAGAGATGAATAATTATGGAGTGAGCTGTGGATGGTAATTCAGTAAAAAGATCTGATATTTTTTCAAAATTAAAAGATAAAAATTTAATTGTATCCAAAGGGTATATCAATGGTAGTTTCACTTCAGGGGAAGCAAAAAAGACATTTGATGTAAAAGATCCTTCAAATGGAGACTTAATTATAAGTCTGCCTGACATGGGTATAGCTGATACAAAATTAGCAATTGAGTCTGCCAGTAAAGCACAAAAATCTTGGGCAGCCAAAACAGGAAAAGAAAGATCACAAATATTAAGAAAATGGTATGATTTAATTATTGAGAATAAAGATGATTTAGCAAAAATTTTAACAGCAGAAATGGGCAAACCCCTTGCCGAAGCCTTGGGTGAAATTACATATGGGGCAAGTTTCGTAGAGTGGTTTGCTGAGGAAGCTAAGAGAGTTTATGGTGACACTATACCAGGTCATCAAGAGGACAAGCGCATTGTTGTTATAAAACAACCTGTAGGAGTGGTAGGAGCTATTACTCCNTGGAATTTTCCAAACGCCATGATTACAAGAAAAGTTGCNCCNGCTATTGCTGTTGGTTGTTCAGTGGTTTTAAGGCCACCAACTCTAACCCCCCTTTCAGCACTAGCTCTTGGATATTTGGCTGACAAAGCAGGAATTCCTGCTGGTGTATTTAATATAGTTATGGGAACTGATTCATCAGGAATGGGTAAAGAGCTTTGCAGTAATGAATTAGTAAGAAAGATAACATTTACAGGCTCTACTGAGGTAGGAAGAATATTAATGAGACAATGTTCGGATCAAATCAAAAAAGTAAGTCTTGAACTTGGAGGTAATGCTCCTTTTATTGTTTTTGANGATGCTGATATTGATGAAGCTGTAGCAGGGGCAATGATAAGTAAATATAGGAATGCAGGGCAAACATGTGTCTGTGCTAACAGAATATATGTTCAATCAAATATTTATGATGAATTTTCGAAAAAGTTAGCTAAGGCAACAGAAGCTATGATTGTAGGAAATGGATTTGATGATGGGGTTACTACTGGACCTCTGATAGACAAACAAGCTCTTGAAAAAGTTGAAGAACATATTGAAGATGCAGTTTCTAAAGGTGCATCTGTTCTGTCTGGAGGCACAAGATCTAAATTAGGTGGAACTTTTTACAACCCTACCGTTTTAACAGGAGTTAATGCGTCTATGAAAGTGGCAAGAGAAGAAACTTTTGGACCTATTGCTCCATTATTTAAATTTGATTCGGTTGAAGATGTNATAAAAGCTGCCAATGATACAGAATTTGGTTTAGCTGCCTACTTTTATGCTAANGACTTATCAAAAGTNTGGAAAGTTGCAGAGNCTNTAGAGTATGGAATAGTTGGNATTAATACTGGTCTNATATCTACNGAAGTGGCTCCATTTGGTGGAATNAAGCAGTCTGGNCTNGGAAGAGAAGGTTCAAAATATGGAATTGATGATTTNCTTGANATTAAATATCTTTGTATGAGTGGNATTTAATATAAAATCAATNAATTCAGTTCAAAAAAATTAGTTTACTTATTAAGATTCTATGTCATTTTGCATTAAATAATATGTGAGATTATTTACATATAAATTAACTAATTTAACTTAGGAGGAATAAATGAAATTTTTAATTAAATTTTTCCTGCCATTCCTTATGATTGGTATTATGTCACCTGCATTTTCAGCTACTTTGAAGTGGTCAATGCCAGGTGATTCTCTTACACTGGATCCTCATGCCCAAAATGAGGGGCCAACTCATATGGTCTCAAGGCAGGTTTATGAAAGTCTTGTCACAAGAACCGTTGATATGTCAATTCAACCACAATTAGCAACTTCATGGACTACAACTGACCCTGAAACATGGGTTTTTCAAATTCGTGANGGNGTNGTGTTTTCTGATGGNTCTCCATTAAAAGCAAGTGANGTAGTGTTCAGTATTAATCGTGCTTTGAGTGGTGCATCTGACGTTAAAGAATTAATTGATAGTATTACTTCTGTAAAATCAACTTTTAATAACCAGGTTGAAATTAAAACTGATGGTCCAAATCCAATACTTTTAAATCAGCTAAGTCAGATTTTCATTATGTCTGAAGCATGGTCTAAAAAAAATGGATGTGAGCAATCTCAAGATTATGACGCTTCACAAGAGACCTATTGTTCAATCAATGCTATGGGTACAGGACCATTTGTAATTACTCTTAGAGAGCAAAATACAAGAACAGTTTTTGAAAGAAATAATANTTGGTGGGGNGATCAGTCTCANCATAACCTAGATAAAATTGAGCTACTTCCAATCAAAAATGATGCTACACGTGTTGCNGCTCTTTTGTCTGGAGATATTGATTTTACNAATTTTACTCCAGCTCAGGACATCAAGAGAATNAATGGCTCAGCAATGCACAAGGTTGAAAGCACTCCACAAGCAAGAACAATATTTTTTGGAATGGATCAAGGTATAGATGAACTTAGATCATCAAATATCAAAGGTAAGAACCCATTGAAAGATAAAAGAGTTCGCTTGGCAATGTATCATGCATTAGATATGGATGCCATTCAAGATAAGGTCATGAGAGGTCTTAGTGAACCAGCTGGAATGATAACTTTTCCTGGCGTTCAAGGTTACACAAAAGAACTAGATACTAGATTACCTTATGATCCAAATCTTTCTAAAAAATTACTTGCTGAAGCTGGTTACCCTGATGGTTTCGAAATTACTTTAGACTGCCCAAATAATAGATACATTAACGACGAAGCAATTTGTGTTGCTGCTGTTGGAATGTTTGCTAAAGTTGGCATTAAAGTTAATTTAGACGCTCAACCAAAAAGTATTCACTTTAAAGATTTACAAAATGGTTTAAGTGATTTTTACATGTTAGGATGGGGTGTTCCAACATTCGACAGTCATTATGTTTATTCATTTTTACTTAAATCTGACGGTAGCTGGAATAAAGTTGGGTTTAAAAGTGACAGAGTGGACGAATTGGTTGGTACAATGCTCACTGAAACTAATTTAGAACAAAGAAATGCAAATATTGCTGAAGCTTGGGCTATCGTTCAAGACAACATGCCTTACTTGCCTCTTCACCATCAGGTGATATCATGGGCAACNAAGAGTAATGTNGATGTTCCNATTAGAACTAATAATGAACCTTTATTCCGTTTTGCAAAGGTNAATTAAGNATNTANAAAACCGGCAAATNANTNATTTGCCGGTTTTTTTTNTCAAAANNATTTTGTTTAATTAATGACTAATTATTTCCTAAANAGACTTTTTCAATCAGTTTTAGTTATGCTGATTGTTGCTTTTGTCTCTTTTTCACTTTTTAATTTTGTTGGGGATCCAGTTCATAATATGGTTGGACAAGAGGCATCTACTGAGAAAAGAGAGGAAATAAGAGAGAAACTTGGTTTNAANGATCCAATNTATANNCAGTTTTTTAGATTTGTNGGAAANGCTTCAAAAGCTGAATTTGGTCTGTCATATCAATTAAGGCGNCCTGTTTCNGATCTAATAACAGANAGNTTGCCTGCAACCNTAGANCTAGTNTTTGTTTCNGCACTNATTGCTATTCTCGTTGGNNTNTTGTTNGGAGTTTATACTGGTATAAATNGAGAAGGNTATTTAAGTAATTNTATNCTNATANTATCNCTTTTTGGTGTATCGCTCCCAACGTTTGTTATTGGCATATTATTTATATATTTATTTTCTGTAATTCTAGGAATATTACCTTCATTTGGAAGGGGAGAAGTAATTCAATTTGGTTTTTGGTCAACAGGTTTTCTGACTTTAAGTGGGCTAAAGGCCATTATTTTACCATCAGTTACACTAAGTCTTTTTCAAATGACATATATCATACGTTTAGTAAGAGCCGAAATGATGGAAATCTTGCAGACAGATTATATAAAATTTGCAAAAGCGAGGGGCATTAATCAAAATGTTATAAATTATAGTCACGCACTTAAAAATGGTTTGATACCCGTTATTACTATTACTGGAATTAATGTCGGTACATTAATAGCTTTTTCAATAATTACTGAAACTGTATTTCAGTGGCCNGGAATGGGATTGCTTTTTATTAATGCNGTCCAATTTGTTGATATTCCAATTATGTCAGCATATTTNATNATGGTTGCNTTCATTTTCGTGATGATAAATTTTTTNGTAGATATTGCCTATTACTTCATTGATCCNAGAATANGATTTAAAGAAGAAGGTACAGCCGAATGATAAAATTTTTTAATAATTTTATAGATACTGATATTGGCTACAGCTTCAAAAAATCAAAGATTGCAATTATATCCACAATTGTTTTTTTAATAATTGTTTTTTCATCAATGTTTGCTAGCATTGTTGCTCCTTACGATCCTTTTGACCCAGCTAGCATTTCCTTGATGGATGCTTTCACTCCACCTATTTGGGTAGATGGTGGCAACATTAGTTTTCTTCTTGGTACAGACCAACAAGGTAGAGATATGTTCTCTACAATGATCTATGGATCAAGAATATCTCTGACAGTAGGTTTTGCTTCTATAATTTTTGCAATGATATTAGGCATCTCATTAGGTGTAACTTCAGGGTATTTTGGAGGGCGTTATGAAATTGTTGTTATGAGATTTACTGATGTTCAACTTACTATTCCTAGCATATTAATGGCATTATTAGTTGATGGNATTGCAAGAGGTTTTATTTCNAAATCACTNCANGATGATATGGCTATATATGTTCTTATTTTAGCAATAGGTATTTCAGAATGGCCACAATTTGCNAGAGTTACAAGGGCAGCTACCCTAGTTGAAAAAAATAAAGAATATATTTTAGCTTCNANAATAATTGGCCTTTCAAATATAGTAATTATGTTCAAGCATATACTACCAAATATTNTAAGACCTGTATTAGTTATTGCTACAATAGGCCTATCACAAGCAATTATAACTGAATCTACCCTTAGTTTCTTAGGTGTTGGTTTTCCACCTACGAACCCTTCTTTAGGTACTTTAATTAGATTTGGCAATAATTTTTTATTTTCAGGTGAATGGTGGATTACTTTTTTTCCCGCAATTTTCTTAGTAATACTTGCATTATCAATTAACTTATTGGGAGATTGGATGAGAGATGCTCTAAATCCAAAATTGAAAGCAAGATGAAATTTTTAGAAGTAAACAACTTAGATATTGAATATCAAACAAGAAAAGAAACTATTTATGCAAGTAAAAATGTTTCATTCAATCTCCAAAGGGGAGAAATTATTGGTATTGTTGGTGAATCAGGGTCAGGCAAATCAACTGTAGCTAATGCAATTATAAATTTGATAGATAAACCAGGGATAATTACCAATGGTTCAATAAAGCTTGATGGCNGAGANCTNCATAATGATACAGATNTAATAAAAANNATNAGNGGTAAAAAAATTGGCTTTATTTTTCAAGATCCTCAAACTTCTCTTAATCCATTATTTAAAATAAGAGATCAGTTGATTGAAACAATACAAACTCATTCAGACCTCAATTTCAAAGAAGCAGAAAGTAAGTCAATAAACTTGCTTAGGGAAGTAGGGATAGAAAATCCAGAGAAAAGAATTAATGATTACCCCCACCAGTTTAGTGGAGGAATGAGACAAAGAGTAGTTATTGCACTTGCAATAAGTTGTGAACCTGACTTGATTATAGCTGATGAACCAACTACTGCTCTTGATGTAAGTATCCAATATAAAATATTACAACTATTAAAGAAGCTCACTGTAGAAAGAAATTTAGGTATTATAATTATTACTCATGATATGGGTGTGATTGCAGAAACTACTGACAGGGTAATTGTCATGCGACATGGCATTATAGTTGAACAAGGGAAAACCAAGGATGTATTGTTAAAACCCAAATCATTGGAGTGTAAAAGTTTAGTAATGTCTGTTCCTCCAACAAATAAAAAAATTGATAGATTTAAGTTGCTAAGTCCAGAAGGAAAACAAATAAAGAGTAGTTCTATAAAACTTACAAATAACATTATAAAAAATTGGGCAAAGAGAGAAACTTCCACCAAAAAATTATTAAATTTTATTAAAGTGAGCAAAATATTTGATGAAGGTTCAATTCTCTCTTCCAAAAACAAAGTTTCAAATGTAAAGGCTTTAGACAATGTTTCATTTGAAGTTTTTGAAGGAGAATCTTTTGGATTAGTAGGTGAGTCTGGTTCAGGAAAATCAACAATTGCTAAAATTATTAGTAGCTTAATCCATCCTTCATCAGGGGAAATCTATTTTGATAATATCTCTCTCTTTGACCCCAAGAATAAAGTAATTAAGAATAAATTCAGGGGTCAAATTCAAATGATTTTTCAGGACCCATATTCTTCTTTAAATCCAAGATTTAAAGTTAAAAATATTATTGCTGAACCAATCAAGTTTTTTCAAAAAAACATTGATGAAGCTAACATATCAAAAAATATAAATGACTTGATAGATATTGTAGGGATGAGTAGACAATCTTTAGAAAGATACCCTCATGAGTTTTCAGGTGGTCAGAGACAAAGAATTTCAATTGCAAGAGCTTTAGCTACAAGGCCTCGACTACTTATTTGTGACGAGCCAACCTCTGCTCTTGATGTGAGTATCCAAGCTCAAGTTTTAAATCTCCTAAAGGACCTTCAGGACCAACTAAATCTCACCATATTATTTATTAGTCATGACTTGCCTGTAATTAGACAAATGTGTGACAGAACAACAGTTTTAAAAAATGGTAAAGTCTGTGAGACAGATGTAACAGAAAATATATTTAATAAACCCAAACATTCTTATACAAAAGAATTACTTGATTTAATGCCAAAAATAGAAGCAATTATATAAATTTATTAACTTAAAAATTATAATTTAAAAATCATTAAAAACTATTAAAAAAGCTGTTACTAATAAAAACGCAGAGAGTATATATTCAATTATTTTCTTAACTTTTATGTTTTTTACAAGTTTTCTAATTGTGGTTCCAAATATTGCCCATGGAGTAATTGAAATTGGGCATATTACTAAAGCTGTAATAGATAATATAATAATTGAAATTATTAACTGATTGTTAATTTGTAAAAAACCTGATGCAGCCATACTAGAAATTGTCCAAGCTTTTGGATTAACTATCTGAAAAAGTGCCGCCTCATAGAATTTTAGCGGTCTTGCTCCATCCTCCTGAATAGGATTTATAGAACCAAGTATTTTATAACCCAAATAGATTATGTATGACGCACATAAGATTTTAAGAATTTCCTGAATAATTGGAAAAAAAATAAATATTTGTCCCAAACCAAAACAAACAAGTATTAATTGAATTACGTGTCCGATAGTAATTCCAGATATATGAGGTATTGTTTTTAAGAAACCAAATTTTAACCCAGAAGTAAGGACCATTGCGTTGTTTGGACCGGGTGTAACGTACATTACAAAATAATATAAAATTAAGGCAAAAAAAATTTCAATATTAATCATTTAGAATCATTTCAGAAGCTTTTTCAGCAATCATAACAATGGGAGTGTGGGTATTTCCACTTGTTATAACTGGCATAACAGACCCATCAACCACCCTCAAATTTTTAAAACCTCTTACCTTAAGCTTTTCATTTACGACTGCCATTGGATCATCATACGATCCCATTTTTGCTGTTCCGACGGGATGGAAAATTGTTGTTGAAATTTTTCCTGCTTCTTGGACTAATTCTTCAGGTTTAACAAAGTTTTTACCGGGCAGAAATTCCTCGGGTTCAAAAACCGCCATTTCATTAGTTGCCATCAACTCTCTTGCTTTCAGAATAGACTCTACTGCAACTTGCTGATCTTCATAATCCGATAAATAATTTGGAGCTATTTTAGGTTTGTCAAACGGGTTTGAACTTGATAAAGAAACAGTGCCTCTCGAAAGAGGCCTCAAGTTACAAACAGATACTGTTAAACCGGGAAATTTATGTAAGGGTTTTCCAAAGCTATCAAGTGAAAGCGGCTGTATATGAAACTCTATATTTGGTGTGTCAAATCTTTTATCTGATTTGGTAAAAATACCAAATTGGCTGGGCGCCATTGTGAGGGGGCCTCTACGAAATAATAAATAATCAATACCCATCTTTGCTAAACTAAAATAACTTTGATACATTTGATTTAGGGTAATTGTGTTCTTAAGCTTAAATGCAGTTCGAATTTGTAAATGATCTTGAAGATTTTTTCCGATACCCGGTATATGCTTTATAACATTTAAACCATGACTTTTAAGCTCACCAGAATCCCCCAAACCAGATAACATCATTAATTGTGGCGATCCAATTGAACCAGCTGAGAGTATTACTTCATCGGAAGATTTAACTTTATAATTTTTATTTTTTTTCTTAAAAATCAGCCCTGTACAAATATCTTTTTCAAAATCCAATTTAATAACTTGAGAGTTTGTTACGATTTTTAGGTTAGGCCTTTGTTTAACTGGATCTAAAAAAGCTCTTGAAGCACTCCATCTTCGTCCTCTTTTCTGCATAACCTCAAAATATCCACAACCTTCGTTGTTACCAAGATTAAAGTCTTCAGTATTTGGAATGCCTATCTCATTTGCTGCTTTTTGAACTGAATTTAAAATTTCCCATTCAATCCTAGGTTTTTCAACTAACATTTCACCATTTTGTGAGTGCCCAGGTTTTTTTGTATGGTATTTTTCAGATTTTAAAAAATATGGATATATATCTTCCCATCCCCATCCCTTTGCTCCTAATTGTCTCCATAGGTCATAATCCCTTGACTGACCTCTCATATAAATCATGCCATTTATTGATGAACAGCCACCTAAAACTTTTCCTCTTGGATAATTTATAGATCTCCCGTTAAGACCTTTCTCTTCTACTGTGTTGTACATCCAATCGACTTTTGGATTCCCAATACAGTATAAATATCCAATTGGTATATGTATCCAGTGATAATTATCTTTATCACCTGCCTCTAATAGCAATACTTTATTATTTGGGTTTTTACTCAACCTATTCGCTAATACACAACCTGCTGAACCAGCACCGATGATTACGTAATCAAAATCACCAAAATTTTCTATTAAATCTTCGTTAATCATTGACCTTAACTATACTATACACAATATATATACTATATATAATTTTATGGAATTATAATGAATGAAGCACTAGAAATTACTAAAAAAGGACCAAAACCTAGACCTCTTTCGCCTCATTTACAAATTTATAAATGGCAACTTACAAGTCTTATGTCAATTGGTCATAGAGCTTCTGGTATCGCACTTTCTTTAGGAAGTATACTAATTGTTACATGGTTAGTAACTTTAGCTTCAGGACCTGAGTTATTCTCAATTGCATCTTTGGTTATTTCGCATTGGTTTGGTCAGTTTATTCTTTTTGGTTTCTCAGTCGTTCTATTTTATCATTTACTTAATGGTATAAGACATCTTAGCTGGGATATAGGTTACGGTTTTAACCTTAGTATTGTGTATAAAACAGGTTATGCNGTTCTATTTACAGCATTATTTTTAACTATTGTTACTTGGTTAACTGTTTGGTTTTTTTAAAAAATTTGGGAAACATAATGTAATGGCGTCACCATTAAAAAATGCAAAAGGCTTAGGTTCTGCTAAACATGGACTAAATCACTGGATAACCCAGAGGGTTACAGCTATTGCTTTAGTACCCTTAACTATATGGTTTGTATCAATTTTAGCAATGATGAAAGACAGTAGTTACCAAAGTTCTTTAAATCTTGTATCTAACCCATTTAATGCAACTATTTTGATATTGTTAATATTATCTATGTTTTGGCATGCACAATTAGGATTGCAGGTAGTGTTTGAAGATTATATATCTAACAAGAATACAAGGATGTTTTGTATAATAACAATGAAGTTCTTTATGACTGTTATTGGTTTATTGTCGGCATTGTCAGTATTAAGAATTGCACTTTAAAGGAATAATATTAAATGCCAAAATATCCAATNACAGATCATGAGTATGATGTTTTAGTTGTCGGTGCTGGTGGTGCTGGTCTTAGAGCTACATTAGGCATGACAGCAGCTGGCTTTAAAACAGCCTGCATTACCAAGGTCTTCCCAACTCGCTCTCATACTGTCGCTGCACAGGGGGGTGTTAGTGCGGCACTTGGCAACATGGGTGATGATGACAACTGGCAATATCATATGTATGATACAGTCAAGGGCTCTGACTGGCTTGGTGATCAGGATGCCATTGAGTATATGTGCCGCAATGCCATTCCATCTGTCATTGAGCTTGAACATTATGGGGTGCCGTTCTCACGCACAGAAGAAGGCAAGATCTACCAGCGCCCCTTTGGCGGACATACTCTGGAACATGGCAAAGCCATGGCGCGTCGCGCTTGCGCAGCAGCTGACCGTACAGGGCATGCTATTTTACATACCTTGTATCAGCAATGTCTGAAGTATAAGGCAGAGTTTTTTATTGAGTATTTTGCCCTGGATCTCCTGATGGATGATGAAGGGCGTTGTTGTGGTGTTCTGGCTTTATGTATGGAAGATGGTACCCTGCACCGCTTTCGCGCCCAAAAGACTGTGCTTGCTACAGGAGGGTATGGACGTGTCTACTTCTCATGTACTTCTGCACATACATGTACAGGTGATGGTAACGCGATGGTTTTACGTGCTGGTTTGCCTCTGCAGGATATGGAGTTTGTCCAGTTCCATCCAACAGGTGTCTATGGCGCAGGTGTATTAATTACTGAAGGTGCACGTGGTGAGGGAGGTTATCTGACTAACTCTGAAGGTGAGCGCTTTATGGAACGGTATGCACCAACTGCCAAGGACCTTGCCAGCCGCGATGTTGTCAGCCGTGCGATGACACTTGAGATTAATGAAGGGCGTGGTGTAGGGAATGATAATGATCATATCATGCTCCATCTTGAACATATTGAACCTGAGACACTTCATAAGCAATTGCCAGGCATTACAGAGACAGCAAAGATCTTCTGTGGCGTTGATGTAACACGGGCACCAATACCTGTATTACCAACTGTTCATTATAATATGGGCGGCATTCCAACCAATTACCATGGTGAAGTATTGTCAC
>FUFK010040450.1_pt1 | contig 18679 bp, 20 predicted proteins | sample 1021851 | NCBI WGS metagenome assembly FUFK01 (sample SAMEA51879418, study PRJEB19060) | metagenome
TTCTGTTGTAGCAAAAGCTAATGTAACACCTTCATCACAAGTTGGCACATCAGCAGTAGGCACGCCTACATTTGATTGTGAGGCTAATGTAAGTCCAAGTGGCGTATCTGCTACTTCAGGTCTTGGTACTCTTACAGTAGTTGCAAAAGCTAACGTCACACCATCTTCACAAGTAGGTACAAGTGCCTTAGGATCTCTTACGGTTGTTGCTAAAGCAAATGTAATTCCAAGTTCACAAGTAGGCACAACCGCAGTTGGTGGTGTTGGTGTAAACGGTGATGCAGTTGCAAATGCCCCAAGTGCTGTAGCTACGCTTGGTAGCGTAAGCGTGGATGTTGATGGAGAAGCAAATGTAGTGATTTCAGGTCTTGCAGCTACATCTGCTGTAGGTTCTGTAACCGTACATCACAACGCTAGATTTAATATTGATGGTGTTTCTGCTACAAGTGATGTTGGTTCTGTAACAGTAACAGCTCAAGGTAATATTAGTTTAATTGGTGTATCTGGCACTGGAGAAGTAGGAAAAGTATTAATCTGGTCGCTAATAGATGATACACAAACAAAAAATTATGCTAATATAAATACTGACCAAAGTTCATCCTTTGCTGAAATTAATGAAACACAAACCCCAAATTGGGAAGAGGTAGCATAAAATATGGCAACTTATGTAAATGATTTAAGGTTAAAAGAGATAGCTACAGGTGACGAATCAGGTACCTGGGGAACCTCTACGAACACTAATTTAGAGCTTATTGCAGAGGCTTTTAGCTTTGGCACAGAAGCAATAACAACCAACGCAGACACACACACTACTACTATCGCAGATGGATCAACTGATCCTGGTAGGTCGATTTATTTAAAATATACAGGTGCTCTTGATAGTGATTGCACTATTACTATTGGTCCAAACACAGTATCAAAACTATGGTTTATAGAAAATGCGACCACAGATAGTGGTTCTTCTGGACCTTATAACATTATTATTTCTCAAGGTAGTGGTGCTAATATAACCATACCTAACAGTCATGTNAAAGCTATATATTCTGATGGTGCTGGATCTGGTGCTGCTATGGTAGATGCATTTACTGATTTAAATTTAGCGGGAACTACTACAGTTGATGATTTAACTGTAAGTGATGATCTAACAGTTACAGATGATTTGTCTGTTGGAGGAGATGCTTCAGTAACAGGTGCTTTAACAGGTGGCACAGTAAATGGCGTAGGTATTTCATTTAATATCACTAATTTTTCACAAAGTTTATTAATCAGTAATGATGCAGGCACAGGCACTTTATCATCTGCTTCTAACAATACAGGTTTAGGATTTGAAGTTTTTGATGACCTAACTAGCGGTGATGAAAACACAGCAGTTGGTAGCCAAGCTATGGATGCTAATACATCAGGTGGTTACAATACTGCCGTTGGTAGTGGTGCGTTAGGGGCTAATACTACAGCAGACTTTAATACAGCTATAGGTAGAAATGCTTTGTTACTAAATTCTACAGGTGCTTCAAACGTAGCTGTTGGTGGTAATTCTCTNGATGCCAACACTACAGGATCAACAAATACAGCACTTGGTACTTCAAGTTTAAGTGCAAACACTACAGCTAGTGATAACACTGCGGTAGGAGCAAATTCATTAAATGCAAATACTACAGGAGATTCAAATACAGGTGTTGGTAAAGACTCTTTAAAATTAAACGAAACAGGTGTAAGAAATACTGCTGTAGGTGCAGCAGCTTTAGACGCTAACACAACAGGAAACAGTAATACAGCAGTAGGTAAAGATGCTTTGACAGCGAACACTACGGCTGCTAACAACACAGCAGTAGGTAGAAGTGCATTAGAGTCTAACACTACAGGAACTAGAAATACCTCTGTAGGAGCTTTTGCTTTAGATGCAAATACGACAGCAAATGATAATACTGCTTTTGGTTACAATACTTTAACAGACAATACAACAGGTGCTCAAAATACTTCTTTTGGTCAAGCATCCTTAGCTAATAACACTACAGCAGATGACAACACAGCAGTAGGCTATCAAGCTTTGTTTACCAACACAACAGGTGCTAATAATACAGCAGTCGGTAAAAACGCATTAGTTAACGCAACTACTCCTAGTAATAATACGGCAGTAGGAAAAGATGCTTTAGCAGCAAACACAACAGCTACAGCCAACACTGCAATTGGAGCATCAACTGCTGATGCTTTAACAGAAGGACAGTTTAATACAGCTATAGGTCACACAGCTTTAGGTGCTGATACACTAGGAAGTCACTCCGTAGCATTAGGATATGGAGCTCTAACTACACAAAACTTTACAACAGCAACCAACACTTTTAACACAGCGTTAGGTAACAATGCTTTGTATGCTAATACGACAGGTACCAACAATACTGCAGCTGGATATCAAGCTTTAACAGCAAACACTACAGGTACAAATAACGTAGCAGTAGGAATGAACTCTTTAGATGCTAACACCACAGCTTCTAATAACACAGCAGTTGGTGTGTCTAGTTTAGGAGCCAACACAACGGGTACTTCAAATGTTGCTATGGGAACATCTGCTTTACAAGCTAACACAACAGGTGGTTCTAATGTAGCATTAGGTCAAGATGCTTTATATGCTAATACTACGGCAGATAATAATACTGCTATAGGTAAAGGTGCTATGGTAGCAAATACTACAGGTAGTGAAAATGTAGCTGTAGGTATGCAATCACTTGATGCTAATACTACAGGTACAGATAATGTTGCTATAGGTGTTAATGCTTTAGGTGGTAATACTACAGCAAATAATAATGTAGCAGTTGGTAAAAATTCTTTAAAAGTAAACACTACAGGTCTTAATAACGTAGCAATAGGAGCAAGCTCTTTAGATGCTAATACAACTGGTAATAATAATGTAGCTGTAGGAATAAACTCGTTAAGTGCTAACACAACAGCAGAAGCTAATACTGCTGTAGGTACAAACGCTTTGATGGTAAATACAACAGGTACACAAAATGTTGCTATAGGGCAAAGTGCTTTAGATGCTAATACAACAGCAAGCAACAATACTGCTGTTGGTTATAACGCTATGACTGCTAATACTACAGGTGCAAACTGCGTAGCAGTGGGTATGAATGCTTTACTAGCTAATACAACTGGTGGAGAAAATATTGCTTTAGGTGGTAGTGCCTTAGGTCAAAATACAACTGTTAGCGGTATGATTGCTATAGGTAATGATGCTTTTGCTTCAAATTCAACTGGAGATAAAGGTGTAGCTGTAGGCACAAGTGCTTTAGCTGCTAATACTACGGCTGTTCACAACACGGCAGTAGGATATCAAGCACTTACAGCAAATACAACTGGTGGAAACAACACAGCAGTTGGAAAGGGTGCACTTGATGCTAACACGACAGCTACAGATAATACAGCTATGGGTGTTGATGCTTTAGGTTCAAACACTACAGCAAGTGCTAACGCTGCTTTTGGATCAAATGCACTAGCATCAAACACTACAGGAGCAGGACTTGCGGCTTTTGGCAGACAAGCACTAAAATCTAACACTACAGCTAATTTTAATACTGCCATTGGTGCAGAAGCTATGGACACTAATACCACAGGTGCTTCTAATACTGCGGTTGGATATGCTGCGATGGATGCTAACACTACTGGAAGTTTTAATACAGCGGTAGGCTTTCAAGCATTAGATGCTAATACAACAGCAGATTACAACACNGCNGTTGGCAATGCAGTTTTAACAGCAAACACAACAGGTGCAAGAAATACAGCAATGGGATCTTTTTCTTTAGATGCCAATACAACTGGTAGTTTTAATACAGCTGTGGGATATGCAACATTAACTACTACTACAACAGCAAGCAATAATACTGCTGTTGGTTATGAAGCATTATTGGCAAACACTACAGGTGCATCAAATACAGCGGTGGGTTATAGAGCAGGAGACGCTGTTACTACTGGTGATGATAATACTCTTATTGGAGATAGTGCTGGCGGTGCTATTACTACAGGAACTAATAATACTGCAGTTGGTTATGAGGCTTTAGAAAGTCAGACAACTAATACTTCTTGTACAGCAGTTGGTTATCAAGCAGGTCAAAGCACAAATGCACCATATAATACTTTTATAGGAAATATAGCAGGACATGATAATACATCAGGACAAAGAAATACTTTTGTTGGATACGATTCAGGTAGAATTTGTGAAAGTGGCGATTTTAATGTTTGTGTTGGTTTTGAAACAGCAACGGGGGATGCTTCAGTTTCAAATACCATAGTAATAGGACATGAAATTTCAGGTAATGGTAATACTTTTAACTTCGGTAAAAGTGGAAACGTAGTATCGAATACTTTTACTTCTAACGCATCATTTAGTAGAAGTTCAGATTTACATAAAAAAACTAATATAGAATCTACCGACATAGGTTTAAGTTTTATAAATGAACTAAAACCAGTTACATTTAATTGGAAAGATAGTTCAGAGTTTCCAGAAGGATATGCAGATAAAGACAAAGCAGAAATGGACACAGAAACGAATCTATATGGAATGATTGCACAAGATGTAAAAGCAGCATTAGATAAAGTAGGGCATGAAAATTTTGGAGGTTGGTCAGAAGAAGAAGATGGCTCACAAAGACTTTCACAAGAAATGTTTATTTATCCACTTATTAATGCAGTAAAAGAACTTTCATCACAAGTAGATGAATTAAAAGCCGAAATACAAACTTTAAAAGGAGAATAATATGGCAGTAACAAAAACAATAACGAAATGCATACCTTATGTAAACTCATCTAGTAAAGTAGATAAGTGGGANATACAAATGAAGTATGAAAACGATAGTGAAGGCGATAGCACTTACTATACTTCTACTTTTAGCATTACAGTTAATCAAACAGATACAGACGCGAATGGTGATACAACTACCAACTTTACATTAAAAGCTAAAAGTAGTTGGACTAATGCTAACTTAGTGGCTCTTTGTCCTGTATCACAATGGGATGCAATATTTGCTAGTCAAGTAGATAGCGTGATAACTAACCCACCAACAATAAGCACACCAGATAATAATTTTAATGTTCCTAGTTAGTAATGAACGAACATCCTTTTCAAATACACAACATGCCTGCGGTATATGTGCTAGAAACACAAATGCCACAAGAAATGATTGATGATGTTAATGAATATATGGATGAATATAGAGAGAGTAAACACAAAGAATCATTAGCAAAAACTTTAGTGGGACAAATACATAAAGGGGAACAACTATTACTAGATCATAATGATAAAAGATTGNTTGAATATAACCGTTTTATCTGTGACCTTGGTGCTGAGTATATTAATTATTTTGCTAGGACAGGTAATTCTCTTAAGTGTGGAAAACGAGTAGAAATAGATGAAACATGGTCAGTTCATAGTTATGATGGTGACTATAACCCTATACATGATCACGGCACTAAAACAATTATGGGTATATCCACAACAGCTTGGACTAAAGTGCCACCACAAATAGGTGCAAAAGCTACAGCTAATACACCTACTTATTCTCTTTATAATGAAAGCGGACACTCAGACGGATGTATTGCTTTTCAGTACGGGCAAGTGTCAGTTATAGACTCAGATAGATTAAAACCAGCTCAATCATTTGTTATGACCCCAGAAGTAGGTAAGTTACTTATTTTTCCTTCTTGGTTACAACACATGGTCTATCCCTTTAAAGGTAAAGGTGAAAGACGAACAATCGCATCCAACTTAAACTGTTGGGATGTGCAAGAAACTACACCCCAGGAGGTGCAATAATGGCAAAAGCCGAAAAAAAACAAAACGTTAAGGTTGAATTTACGCCTGAACAACAAAACTTACAAGCTCATATACAGAGCTTGTCAAAAAAAATATCACAATATCAATTTGAAATTGATGAACTTATGCCAAGCTTGAATATGTATAAACAAGCTTTAACAGAAAGTATGAAAGATCAAACTGATAAAATACAAGAGGAGAGTAAAAAATGACAATAATTAATATTCTAGTATGGATTACCGCTATAATATCAATAGCATCTGTTATAGCNGCTATTACACCAACGCCAAAAGATGATCATTGGTTTAGTCATCTGTATAAAATTATTGATTGGTGTGCTCTAAATATTTTAAAAGCAAAAGATAAAGGAGATTAACATGGGTTTTTTAAAAAGATTATGGGGTAACTTAACTAATACAGAAGAAGTAAAAGTTAGAGCTCGTAACAAAAAAGGCCATTATGTAGCTGATGATAAGTCTACACCAGATGTAGATGAAGCTTGGACTACAAAAAGAGTAAAAAAAACTTCTAAAAAATAATGGCAAAATCACCTGATGCGTTTGTTTACAACGCTACGTTAGAACGTATTGTTGATGGAGATACATTTGATTGTTGTCTTGACTTAGGTTTTGACGTAAAACTACATAAACAACGTGTTAGGTTAGCAGGTATAGATACACCAGAAAGCCGCACAAGGGATCTTGCAGAAAAAAAACTTGGTCTAGCTGCAAAAGCAAGACTTAAAGAATTATGTATAGGTAATTTTAAAGTTAAATCTTTGGGTAAAGGTAANTATGGTCGTATCTTAGGCATACCTTATACAGAAGACGGCAGAGATATTTGCCAGGTGCTTATAAAAGAAGGACATGCTGTAGAGTATGACGGAGGCAAGAAAAAGAAAGTTTGGGGTGACTATTAATGGAGTCAGTCGTAACTTTAATCCAAGAAGTTGGTTTTCCTATTGCAGCTGCTCTAGGACTAGGGTGGTTTATTTACAAACTTATAATGCGTATTGTTGACGGTATGGAAACAAAACTTGATACCGTTGATGAAAAAGTAGAGGGTCAAATAGCTGCTATAGAAGAGAGGCTAGGTACAAAACTTGACTCACAGCATGGTATTTTAGTAGCATTAATAGACCGAGTGCGTAGCTTAGATAATGAGATTATACGCCAGGACACTTTAATAAAAACAATATTAGGAGTTCCACAACTTATAAATAGCAACAAAATAGCAAAGGCAGATAGNGATGATCAAAGAAAAGACTAAAAAACAAATACAAGCAGAAGAAATAGAAAAGCTTAGAATTTTATATGCAGTATGTTTTATAGGATTTTTATTATTAATTAGTATTATTGCAATAAATATAAAAGCNGATCACNATNNNNCATAANTTTAANTCNCCNAGTTTTAANGGNNTAGGNACATCNAGNCATTANNTAACNATNGAAAACCAACAATANACTCGTAAGCTTACAATCAAAGAAGAAATAAAAGCATTACAAGATGAGATTAAAAGAGATAAAGAAAATTCTACTCTGGCTAGATTTATGCGTAATCTTGAGTCTAGGGTTTACGCAGAATTATCAAGACAGTTAGTAAATAACTTATTCGGAGAAACACCGCAAAGCGAAGGTGTCATCACTTTGGAAGGCAATACTATTGAATATACAAGTGATGGTGTAACTTTAACCCTTAAAATTACAGAGGCGGATGGGACAGTTACCGAGATTGTCATACCTATTGGTACTTTTACTTTCTAGTTGTTCTATATTTGATCAATTTGAAGATACATACGAACAAAGGTTTTCTAAAGACATAGCAAGAATTCAAGATTTGCAATCAGCAGAGCTTAAAAATGTGCCTATACCAGTAGTTAGTCCTGTAGTGGCTGTATACCCCACTTCATTTACAGATCAAACAGGGCAGCGAAAAAGCAACAGTGAGTTTGCTTTATTTAGCACAGCTATAACACAACAACCTAATGCACTACTTATAAGAGCTTTAAAACACGCAGGAGATGGTAAGTTTTTTAGAGTTGTAGAAAGGGTGGGGTTAGATAATCTTACCAAAGAAAGACAGCTTATAAGGTCAGCAAGAGAACAATCAACTAACGAAGAAGAAAAAAAGAAAGCACTAAGACCTTTATTATTTGCTGGTATTTTAATTGAGGGTGCTGTTATATCTTACGAGGTAAATTTAGAAAGTGGTGGAGCAGGTGCTAGGTATTTAGGTATAGGCAAAAGCGTCATGTATAGAGAGGACAACATAACGATAAGTATGCGTATGGTATCAGTTGCAACAGGAGAGGTTTTGTTAGAGGTCCTAAGTCAAAAAACAATATTTAGTTATGGCAAATCTGAAGACGTATTTAGATTTGTCGAAGCTGAAAGCGAGCTAGTAGAAATAGAACTAGGCAACGCAAGAAATGAATCATCAACGATAGCTTTGATGAAAGCTATAGAAGGAGGTGTGCTAGAAATCATAAATACTGGTTATGATCGTGGTTTCTGGGTTTTACAAAATAATAACCAAGGAGTAGAATTAAATAATGAAGACATTAAAATTAATAAGCCTAATTGTAATGATGAGTGTGTCGACAGCATACGCGGCTGATAATGAAATATATGTAGATCAATCTGGTACTGGAGCTAATATAGACTTAGAACAACTAGGTATATCTAATATTATTGGTGGTTTAAATAGTACGTCAGGTAGCTTAAATCCGTTTGATTTAGATGGTAACAGTATGACGCTTGACATCAATATGATAGGTGCAACTAATAAATTCCTAGGTGATATATTTGCTGACAACTTTACTGGCTTTTATGAGTTTGATGGTGGCACTAATTCATTTACTATACAAGTTGATCCTACAGATACTTATAGTGCAGATGGTTCTAATCAGTATGTAGATGTAACAGGTAGTGGTAATACTTTTACACTAAATCAAGGCACAACAGCATTAGCAGCTTCTCTTGATTTAGATTGGATTATAAATGGATCGAATAATACAGTCACATCAAATATTAATATAGACGGTGCAACTAACTATATGGATATAGATGGTTCTGATAATACAGTAACTTATACTGGTACTGGAGTTACAGCTTCGGCAGGCGGATATTTTTATCTTGATCATACAGGCGGCTCAAGAACTTTCAATATTTCACAATTAAGCACACAAGATAATGATTGGCTTAAAATTATATCAGTTTCTGGCACTGCTGCTTCTACCGTTTGTGTTGTTCAAAACGACCAAGGTACAAGCACAAGCTGTTGATATTGGAGACATATCTGAATTAGACGGAACGGCACAAATTGTCAGAGACAAGTCCTACGATGCTAATTTAAAGTTTGCTATACAAAGTAACGATGAGGCTATCACTAAAGATGGTCGTATGGCTATAACTTTTCTTGATGAATCTACCGTAAAACTCACAGAACATAGTCAACTACTTATTGACGAGTACATATATGATCCAGACCCAAGTAAAGCAAAAATGGCTCTTACCTTTGGACTTGGTACAGCTAGGTTTATCACAGGTAATCTAAATCGTATAGATAAACAAAATATAACTTTAAAAACACCAACAGCTAATATAGCAATACGTGGCACTGATTTTACGGCTACAGTTGATGAACTAGGGCGTAGCCTTATAATATTGCTACCAGACGCTCTAGGGCTCTCTAGTGGCGAAATAGAGGTGGTTACAGCTATGGGTACCGTTATACTAAATAAACCCTATGAGGCTACTACAGTAAGCGTGTTTGAGTCAGCACCAACAAAACCTGTAATTTTNGATCTTACTCTTGATGTAATAGATAACATGCTAATCGTTACGCCACCCAAAGAAGAAGTATTAGTGGAGGAGGAAACAACTACCACACAAACAGACAGCGTTCTTGATTTTAATGATCTTGATATAGATTATCTTGCAGAAGATTATTTAAAAGAGGACAGTCTAGAGTTTACAGAATTAGATATCAATTACCTTGACGTAAATTATCTTGAAGACTTACTTAATGTTTTAGATGCTTTAGCTATAGACGAAGATGAAGATGTATTAGCACAAGCAACAAGCACACAAATAGCAGGTACTTTGTTAGGCAAAGATCCAGACACACAAATTACTGCGTTTATAACAGGCAATATAGTAAGTTTACGTAGAGAAGTTAATGAAAGTGTGCGAGTAGATGTAAACGGAAGCAATGCTTATACCGTTATACTAATACAAGATGGCGTATCTAATGTAATTAAAATAAATGGTGGAAGTGATAGTATAATAACTATAACTCAGAGTGATTAAATGAAGAAACTATTATTACCAATACTTATAATACTTTTAATACCTGTAATCTATCAATCTATACCAACAGAAATATTAAAACTAAAAGTCTTTGATGCTTTTGTAAAAACACCAGAACCTTCAAATAATTTTGTCATACTAAACATTACTGAAGATGATGTAGAAAGAGAAGGTGGTTGGCCTTTACCTAGACAAAGGCTAGCAGAAATTCAAGTAGATTTAATTAACAATGGTGCTGTAGGAGTAGGTTGGGTAATAAGTTTTCCACAAGCAGATCGTATGGGCGGTGATGAAATATTTGCTGAAACATTAAAGTTCGCACCATCTGTTATTGCCATGTTTGAAGATGGTAAAGGAAATTATCCCAAATCACCTGGCACTGTTGTGCTTGGAAAAGATAATGGTGGTATAATATCTACGGGAGTGAAGGAGAACCTGCTTCTCTTATCCAATCACACACTTCAAGGTTTAGCCATTGCTCCCACTGATATAGACCAATTAGTTCGCAAAATACCTTTATTAGTTAAAACACCAAACAACGAATGGATACCTAGTTTTGGCACACAAATATATAAATCTTTATTAGGCGTAGAAACTTATATTATAAAAACCAATGATAATGGTATTGAAGAAATATCAATTAGAGGAATACCACCAGTAAAAACAGACAGTTTTGGTCGTAAATGGATTAGTTGGGTAGACACTAATCAAACCACTCTTAAAGAAATGAATGTAGCAGGTAAGTTTGTATTTGTAGGTGTAACTGCAAATGGAGTCATGCCACAAATAGCCACTCCTGTTGGTTTATTAGAGCCACATAAAATTCAAACTGCCTTAGCAGAATCAATACTAATCCAAGATAGTCCTTATATACCAGACTATGCATTAGCTGTTGAGATATTTTCTCTAATGATTTTTGTATCATTAGTTTGGTTTGCATTGCACTTACTAGGTATAACTTGGGGTATAAGTGTTGCTACAGTTTTAATGTTAATTACTGCTATAACAGGCTATGCTTTAATACAAAAAGGGCTATTAATTGATGTATCTTGGACATTAATTTCAGAATTTATAACAGGATCGATAGCCTTTTACCTCAGATTCAGACAACAATACAAGTTAAGACAACAAATAAAAAAACAATTTGAACATTATTTAGATCCAAGACAAGTTAAAAAATTACAAGAAAACCCAGATTCTTTGGTGTTAGGTGGCGAAAGACGATATTGTACATTCTTATTTACTGATGTAAGAGGTTTTACTGCTTTGTCAGAAAAATTAGAGCCAGAAGAAGTTACTAAAATTATGAATGAAGTTTTAACTATACAGGCAGATACTGTAAAAGCTTATGATGGTATGGTGGATAAGTATATAGGAGACGCTATGATGGCTATATTCAACGCACCAATTGACGTTCCAGATCATGAAACAGCTGCAGTCTTATGTGCAAAAGAAATACAAGATAAAGTGAAAATAGCTAATTTGGGCGTAGAAATAGGTGTTGGTATTAACACTGGATACGCAGTCGTAGGTAATATGGGTAGTAATACAAGGTTTGATTATTCTGCTATTGGTGATGCAGTAAATTTGGCTGCAAGACTTGAAAGCTCTACAAAGGAAGTTGGAGAAGATATTGTTATAGGTTATGATACTATTAGTGCAAAAGAATTTAGCAATCAAATTATGCTAAAAGAACTTGATAGTATTTTTGTAAAAGGCAAGGCAAAACCGATTAAAATATATACGTTACAAAATGATTGATAAAAAAATGACAGTTAATGATGTAGCAGAAAGACTTACAAAGCTTGAAACCATATCACATGAACGTTGGAAGACTGCATTTAATGAGTTTTCTGATATCAAACAAGAAATTACATATATTAATTCGACCATCAAAGCTGCAACTTTTGGTGTCTTTGGATTTATTGGTGCTATTGGTATTGCAGTACTCACGAGGTTTTTAATATGAAAGGATTACTTAAAAATATAGTTGGTGCAGTAGCACCGACACTGGGCTCTGCTATGGGAGGACCGCTTGGTAACATGGCTATGGGTAAAATTGCAGAGGTATTAGGTGTATCAAACGACCAAAAATCTATACAACAAGCCATACAAAATGCAACTCCAGAGCAAATGTTAGAACTTAAAAAAGCAGAGCAAGACTTTGAAGTACAAATGAAAGAACTTGATGTTGATGTATTTAAATTAGAAGTAGCAGATAAACAGAATGCTAGAGGCATGTTTAGTAAAGACTGGACTGCTAGAATAATAGGTTTATTTACAATTGGTGGTTTTTTGGGATATATATTTTTAGTTACCCTACAACCACCAGAACAAAACAGCGAAGCTTTAATTAATTTAGTGCTTGGCTATTTAGGAGGATTAGCGAGTGCAATTATTTCGTTTTATTTCGGAGCATCTCACACCCCCAACAAAGGAGAGTAAAATGCAAATATCACANGAAGGCGTTACGCTTATAAAACACTATGAGGGCTGCCCAAAAGATCAAAACGGTAATGCAGTGTCATACAGATGCCCTGCAAACAAACCTACAATAGGGTACGGAAGCCTAAAGCTTATAGATGGCAGTCCTGTAAAAGATGATATGTCAATTACCATGCAAGAGGCTGAAGATTTATTAGCACATGAATTAAAAGAATACGAAGGATATATAAATGACTTGGTTGAAGTGCCATTAAAACAAAATGAATTTGATGCTTTAGTATCTTGGGTTTTTAACTTAGGTCCAACTAATTTAAAGTCATCAACTTTGTTAAAAGTTCTTAATGCTGGTGACTATGAAAATGTACCAGAACAAATAAAACGTTGGAATAAAGTAAATGGTGTAGTTAATGAAGGTTTGGTAAAAAGAAGAAAAAGTGAATCTTTGTTATTTAAAAGTAAAGATTGGACTGAGGTGTAAATGCCTTTACAAAAATTAGTTTTTCGACCAGGTATAAACCGCGAGGGTACCGCTTACGATAATGAAGGTGGTTGGTTTGATTGTAATTTAGTTCGTTTTAGAAAAGGTCGACCAGAAAAGTTTGGTGGCTGGGAAAAATTATCATCTTCTACATATTTAGGAACAGCTAGAGCATTACACGGTTGGATATCATTAGGTGGCACGAAATATTTAGGCATAGGCACACACCTTAAATATTATATAGAAAGTGGTACAGTATTTAACGACATTACTCCTATTAGATTAACAACATCGGCAGGTGATGTAACCTTTTCTGCAACAAATGGTGACGCTACTATTACTGTTTCAGATACCGCTCATGGTGCTGTGCAAAATGATTTTGTAACATTTAGTGGTGCTTCTTCATTAGGAGGAAACATTACAGCTGCTGTTTTGAATCAAGAGTATCAAATAGCAACCATAGTAAATGCTAATAGTTACACCATAGAAGCTAAAGACACATCTGGTGCAACTGTTACTGCTAATGCTTCAGATAGCGGTAATGGTGGATCTTCAGTTGTGGGTGCCTATCAAATAAATGTAGGTTTAGATGTTTTCGTTCCTGGTACAGGTTGGGGTATAGACGGTTGGGGAGCAGGATCTTTTGGTAGTACAAGTGCGTTAGATGCAACAAATCAATTAAGAATTTGGTCGCATGATAATTATGGTGAAGATTTAATTATTAATCCTAGAGCTGGTGGAATATATAAGTGGACAGAAAATAATGGTGTAGGCACAAGAGCAGTAGAGCTGTCAGGTATATCTGGAGCTAATTTAGTACCAACTGTCGGCTTACAAGTTATAACATCAGAAAAAGATAGACATTTAATAGTTTTAGGTGCAGATCCTATTTCAGGTTCATCTAGAACAGGAAGTGTAGATCCAATGTTGATTGCATTTAGTGACCAAGAAAATGANNTAGATTTTGANCCNNTAACAACAAATACTGCTGGNTCNTTAAGATTATCTAGNGGTTCNGCAATTATTGGTGGNGTNAANGCNAGACAAGANATATTAGTTTGGACTGACACTTCATTATATAGTATGCAATTTATTGGACCGCCATTTACATTTGGTATTAATTTAATTAATGAAGGTGTAGGTTTAGTAGGTCCAAAAGCTGCTGTAACTGCACCACAAGGCGTGTATTGGATGAGTTATAACAACTTTTATGTTTATAACGGATCTGTGCAACATTTACCATGTTCCGTTCATAATTATGTATTTAACGATATAAATTTAACACAATCTTTTAAAATTCATGCTTTTACAATAGCAGATAAAAACGAGGTAGGTTGGTTCTATTGTTCATCTAGCTCATCTGAAATAGACAGGTATGTAATTTACAACTATGCAGAAAATATATGGTTTTATGGTCAACTTGTGCGAACAGCTTGGTTAGATGCTGGTATAGAAAATTATCCAAGAGCTGTAGGGAATAGTTATCTATTTCAACAAGAAAAAGGATTCAATGATGACGGCTCACCTATGACAAATGTTTTTATAGAAAGCTCAGATATGGATATTGGTGATGGCGAACAGTTTAGTTTTATTAAAAGAATAATACCAGATTATAAATTTATACAAGATGATAATAATGGCAACGTTAATGTTGTGTTAAAAACACGTAATTTTCCTGGTGACAGCTTAACCACAAATTCTACAAGTGCTATAACTTCATCTACACAACAAGTTTTTGTACGCAGTAGATCAAGGCAAATGGCTTTACGCTTTGAATCAGACGATGATGCAACTAATGATGGTAATTTGTCTATAGGGTGGCGGTTAGGAGCTACAAGAATAGATATAAAGCCAGACGGTAAACGATGAGTAAAATATTACAAACACAACTACCTATAGCCTCTGAACAGGTTACTTCAGATATTTTCAACAGATTAGTAAGAATTTTAGAAATAAATTTAGGTGCTGTTGATTTAGATAATGTAAGACAGATTAGTGACGCAGAAAAAAATACTTTACAATTTAATGCTGGTAGTATTATTTGGAATACCACTGTTGGCGTTTTACAAGTATATACAGGTAATAAATGGGTAGATATTGGCGAAAGATCTTTACCACAAGGTTTTGAAATGACATCTGATGTAGGTAAAGTTTCTATAAAAACCAACGGTGATATAACGATAAATATATGATTAATGTAGCAGAACAAATAATATATCAACCAAAAAACCTTTTACTTATGTATCCAAGTGATTGGTATGTTCAAAAAGAAACTTTAAATGCTGTAAAAAGTTCTATACAACCTATAGTAGATTTTTACGAAGAAAGTGGTGTAAAAGACAGAAAAGACACAGCTTTAGACAAAATAATACAAGAACCATTAAAAGATGTTTACACAGTGCCTTTCTTTTCAGAGAAGTTTTGTAGTGTCTTATTAGACGAAATGCACAATTTAGAAAGGCATTATGGGTTCAATCCAAACCCTGAAGAAGATGATTTGCGACAAATACCAGAAATAACTTTTCAAGATAATTGTCCACAAATCTTTCAATCTTTGATGCAAACGATATATACTATAGGAAATCCTATATTTTTGAATATTTGGAATAGACACGTAGATAGCGGTGGTATACAAATAGCCAACTATAATTTAAGGGATAAAAAACAAGGTGCTTGGCATCACGATGCAAGTGCTGATATAAGTATGGTAGTGCCTCTTAANACAGGCGATTACCAAGGTGGCGGAACTGAATTTTTAAAACGTGGTACAGTCGAGCCATTACCAACTGGCCACGCTCTAATATTTCCTAGTTTTACGCATATGCACAGGGGACTAGCNGTAGAATCAGGTAATAGATACTTATTAGTATTTTGGCTAAAATGTAATGAGGAATGAATTGAGCATGATAGATATTGAAAATCCAGGCGGTATAGCAGGTCTAGGTAGAGGAGAAGACACCATGCTTGCCCACGTAGCACCAGGAGAGATGGTAGTACCACCAGTGCTTTCTCCTGAAACACAAGAAACAATCAAACAAGAAATGATAGCTGTAGGCTTAGATCCTAATCAGTATACAGTTGGCGATGGTATGTCTATCAATCCTATTACAGGTATGGCAGAGTTTGGGTTTCTCAAAAAACTAGGTAAAGCATTAAAAAAAGTAGTAAAAAAAGTTGCACCTATTGCGCTGCCTTTATTAATACCAGGTGTTGGTGGTGCGTTATCTACAGGCTTAAGTAGAATCGGTAGTGCATTAAATATACCAAAGGGCATCGGCATATTGGATAAAGTTACACCAATTAGAGAAGGTATAGGTGGCTTATTAGGAATGGGTGGTGGTCAACAGGATGTCATGTATCAAGACCAATTTGGTAATGTAGTTTCTGCTGATGAATATGCAAATATGAATGAAGCAGATAAAATTTTATATAATCAAATGAACAATCAACAAGTAGGTCCATTAGGCACACCAATTGGACCTTTTTTACGAAATACATTTTTAGGCACTACAGAAGACCCTGGATTACTTAGAAATATAGTTAGTGGCGATAAAGATAGTGCTTTTATGGGTGTTAATCCTGGCTTAGCAGCTCTAGCAGCTCTATATGGTAAAGCAGTTAAAGAAGATTTTAAAAAGAAAGAAGGTGGTTTAAAAGACATAAGACAGTCAATAAGACCAGATCTTATGCCTGCACCTACCTTTACAGGCTTTGATTTAGGTATAAGACCAGGAATGAGTTATGGAGGTAGAATAGATGAACAAGAGCTTGACCTTCGTATGGGCGGTCCAAGTATAGGTCCAGGTACTGGCACAAGTGACGACATACCAGCTATGTTAAGTGATGGAGAGTTTGTAATGACATCTTCTGCTAACAATGGACTAGGTGGGTTCAAAATTACAAAAACAGAGACTGGTATAGAACTAATACCAAATGGTGCTCCTGATAGACAAAAGGGTGCGAAAAACATGGACAAATTGATGAAAACTTTTGAAAAGTTTAATGAAATAGGTAAAGTATAATGCGATTTGATAGAAGATCTATAATGGCACCTATAGGAGAACCTATTAATAGAGTGGTACCAGAACCTACTTTACCTAGACTACCAATACAAGCTCCACCAAGACCACCGATTGAAAGACTGCCACTTAGATCACCAAGAGAAGATTTTTTATCTATAGAAAGGCTAGATAATATACCAAAAATGAGACCAATAATACCAGAACCTACTTTACCTGGATTACCACCTGTGATACCAGAGCCTTCTCTACCTAGTATGCCGCCTGTTGTTCCAGAACCCACTTTACCAAGTATGCCACCTGTTATACAGTCGCCAGTTACACCTCCTAATATTCCAATGAAGCCTCCTTCAATTGGTGGTATAGGTGGTATAAATCAAGATTTTAGACCTCTAGAACGAAAAACTGATCAATTGTTTATAAGCAGATTAGATGACCCTGTTATGAAACAGTTACCAGAAGGTCCAAGTGTTCCTTTTGTATCACCTGAGACAACCCCAGTAACAGCACCTAATCCAATTTTTGAATCTGCCCCTACCACGCCAGCTGCAGTGGCNAGTGATGTGGGGGCAGTACCCACTACAAATATGCCTATGGGTGCAATTGACCCTGTTTTATTACAACAAGCAACAGCAGAAACATTAACTGATCCATTAATTAGATCTTTGTATTTTGGTACAGCAGATTCTCCTGGCTTCTTTCAGCAACTGCAACAAGCTGGTGCAAATCTTATAGGTCAAGATGTACCCTTGCAACAAACAGCAGGACTTACACCGTTAGAATTATTAGCAAGACAGCAAGCTGTAGCAGGACTAGGTGGTTTTGAACCATTTTTACAACAAAATAGAGAATTAGTTAATCAAGCAATAGAGCAGTCAAGAAGAGCAGAACAGTTACAAGATCCGTACTACACACAAGCAGAACAAATCTATCAAGACACAATGGGTGCTTATGATCCTAGCTTGACACAACAATTTTATAATCCATTTGAAGATGCTGTAGTACAACAAACCATTGAGGATGTGCTTGAAGCTGGTGAACAACAAGATATAGCTGCAAGAGCTCAAGAGATTGGTGCTGGTGCATTTGGAGGTAGTAGGGCAAGACTTGGTGCCATGGAGCGTAGAGAGGCGTTAGGTGAAGGTTTAGCACAAGCATTAGGTAGAATTAGACAACAAGGATTTAGTGAAGCACAAAGAACAGGTCTGGGCGAGTTTGCAAGACAACAAGAAGCTAAAAGAACTGGAGCACAAGGTTTAATCGGTATTGGCACAGGCAGAGGTAGTGCAGCAGGCAACTTAGCACAAAGATTAGCTGGATTTGGTGGACAGATGACTGATATTGGTAGAATACAAGAACAACTTAGATCAGGACAAAGAGGTGAATTAGCAGGCTTTGGTACTACTGGTAGAGGTATTGCAGAAACTGGTTTATCAAGACTATTTGCACAACAAATAGGTCAGCAACAAAGACCATTAGGTGTATTAGGGCAAATTGCTTCGATGCTACCAGGATATCAAGCATCTAGAACACAAATAGATTCACAATACGGTATGCCAACAGATCCTTCTGCTGCAGGACTTGGTGCTGCATTTAGTGCATACGGTGCACTAGCTCCAAGACA
>FUFK010056908.1_pt1 | contig 18675 bp, 15 predicted proteins | sample 1021851 | NCBI WGS metagenome assembly FUFK01 (sample SAMEA51879418, study PRJEB19060) | metagenome
TGCCGGAGATGGACGGCTTCGAGGTGGCGCAGCTGATGCGCCAGAACCGCAAGACCCGGCACATCCCGATCATCTTCGTCACCGCCATCTCCAAGGAACAGAAGTACGTGTTCGAGGGCTATCGGCATGGCGCCGTGGACTATTTGTTCAAGCCCGTCGATGAACAGATTCTCGATGCCAAGGTCAATGTGTTTATGGAGCTGGACCGCCAGCGGCGTAAGCTGCAGCAGGCGGTGGTGCAGATGAAGCGCCTCAAGGATGAGAACGAGCGCCTGCTGCACGCCCTCGGGGAGTCGGTGGTGGGCGCCGACGCCGACGGCCTGGTGACCTTTTGCAACGAATCCGCCTGCGCGCTGCTGAACGTGGAGCGCGACACCCTGCTGGGTACGCCGGTGACGCCGCTGCTGTTCGGCCAGGGCGAATGGCGGGATTCGCCGGTTCTGGCCCGCTGCGCCGAGGGGCGGCATTGGGAAGACGACCTGGATGTGTACCCGTCCGGCGACGACGAGCCGGTGCCGCTGCGGGTGCACGCCAACCCGGTGCTGCGCGAGGGCGGTGAGTTCACCGGGGTGGTGTTCATGCTGCGACCGCGGGATCCGGAGGCCGGCGACGAACGCCGGGAACGCCGCCGTCACCCGCGCAAGCGTATGTTCCATGAACTGGTGGTGTTCGATCGCAGCACCGGTGGTAACGTGGGCCGGCTGACCAATCTGAGCGTCGGCGGCTTCAAGCTGTCATTGCGGCGGGACGTGGCGCCCAGTGAGCAGCTGCAACTGGGGATGGTGCTTCCGGATCAGATCGGTGGCGTCAACACCATGAGCTTCAACGCCAGGGTGGTGTGGAGCGAGGCACTGGACGAGCCGGGGGAATACCACGCCGGTTTTCAGTTCCTGGATCTCTCCGACAGCAACGGCGAGATCGTGGAAATACTTATGGAAAGGTATTGATGTATGAGTGAAGCAGTCATGGAGCAGTCCGAGCTGCCGGAAGTGGGCGACGGCCCGCTGCTGTTGCCCTACGGCTACGCCCGCCGTTTCGGTGTGCTGCTGCGGGAAAAAGACGGCCGGCGTGAACTCTGTTGCCGCGACGACGTATCGCTGTCGGCGGTGGCCGAGGTGCAGCGCTGGCTGGGTGGGCTGCCCGCCATCGTGCGGCTGGACGACGGCGCCTTCAGCGCCGCCATGGCGATCACCTACGAGCAGCAGCGCGGCGCCGCCGCCGAGGCCGCCGACAACCTGGAAGGCCTGGACCTGGCCAGCCTGGCGGACTCGCTGCCGGAGACCTCGGACCTGCTGGAGCAGGAAGACGACGCCCCCATCATCCGGCTGATCAACGCCCTGTTCCAGGAGGCGATCCGCGAGGACGCCTCCGACATTCACATCGAAACCTTCGAGCGCCGCCTGGTGGTGCGCATGCGGGTGGACGGGGTGCTGCGCGAGGTGCTCACCCCCAAACGGGAGCTGGCGCCGCTGCTGGTCTCCCGGATCAAGGTAATGGCGCGCTTGGACATCGCCGAGAAACGGATTCCCCAGGACGGCCGCATCTCCCTGCGTCTGGGCGGCCGCGACGTGGACGTGCGGGTTTCCACCATGCCCTCCAGCAACGGCGAGCGGGTGGTACTGCGTCTGCTCGACAAGCAGGCGGGCCGTTTGCAGGTTTCCCACCTGGGCATGGGCGACGTCTGCGACCAGCACATGCGCGAGCTGATCCACAAGCCGCACGGCATCATTCTGGTCACCGGCCCCACCGGTTCCGGTAAAACCACCACCCTGTACGCCTCGCTGACCGAGCTCAACGACAGCACCCGCAACATCCTCACCGTGGAAGACCCGATCGAATACCAGCTGGAGGGCATCGGCCAGACCCAGGTAAACTCCAAGGTGGACATGACCTTCGCCCGCGGCCTGCGCGCCATTCTCCGCCAGGACCCGGACGTGGTCATGGTGGGGGAGATCCGCGACCTGGAAACCGCCGAAATCGCGGTGCAGGCGTCCCTCACCGGTCACCTGGTGCTTTCCACCCTGCACACCAATACCGCGGTGGGCGCGGTGACCCGGCTGCAGGACATGGGCATCGAGTCGTTCCTGCTCTCAAGCTCGCTGCTCGGGGCCTTGGCCCAGCGTCTGGTGCGGGTCCTGTGCCCGGAATGCAAACGTCCCTACCAGCCCAGTGAAAGCGAACGCCGCATGCTCGGCCTGGCCCCGGACCAGGACGTGACCCTCTACCACCCGGAGGGGTGCGAGGCTTGTAACCACCAGGGCTACCGGGGCCGTACCGGTATCTACGAGCTGGTGATCATCGACGACGCCATGCGCGAACTGATCCACGAACGGGCCGGCGAGCTGGAGATCACGCGGCACGCCCGCAAGCTGACCCCCAGCATCCGCGAGGACGGCTGGCGCAAGGTGCTGGCCGGTGACACCACCATCGAAGAAGTACTGCGCGTCACCAAGGAAGACTGATGCCCGCTTTTGAATTCCGCTCCCTGGACCACCGGGGCAAAGTAAAACGCGGCACCCTGGAGGCGGACAGCGCCCGCCATGTGCGCCAGCAGTTGCGCGGCAAGGGCTGGGTGCCGCTGGAGGTGTCCGAGGCCAAGGACCGCCATTCCGGGGGCGGCCTGTCGGCGCGCCTGTCCGGCACCGGCAAACTCAAGGGCGGCGAACAGGCGCTGATCACCCGGCAGATGGCGACCCTGCTGAAATCCGGTCTGCCGGTGGAACAGGCCCTGGGCGCGGTGGCCAAGCAGGCCGGCAACCCGCGCGTGGAAAAAATCGTCATGGCGGTGCGCGGCAAGGTGCTGGAAGGCTTCAGCCTGGCCCGGGCCCTGGCGGAATACCCGCGCGCCTTCCCGGAAATGTACCGCGCCACGGTGGCGGCCGGGGAGCAGAGCGGCCACCTGGAACAGGTGCTGGAGCAGCTCGCCGACTACCTGGAGACCCGCGACGACACCGGCCGCTCGGTCAGTCAGGCGATGATTTACCCGGCCTTCATCATGATTTTCTCGGCCCTGGTGATCGGCTTCCTGATGGCGTTCGTGGTGCCCAAGATGGTGGCCGTATTCGATAATCGGGAGCAGGCCATGCCCTTTATCACCGTGGCGGTGATCGCGATCAGCGATTTCGTGCGGGCCTGGGGCTGGTTGCTGGCGCTGGTGGTGGTCGGGGCCGTGGTGGCGTTCTCCCGGGCCATGCGCGAACCGGCCTTTAAAATGCGCGTTCACCGCCGGCTGGCGGCGCTGCCGCTGATCGGCACCATGATGCGCGCCTCCGACAGCGCCCGGCTGGCCAGCACGCTTGGGATTCTCGGCCGCTCCGGCGTGCCGCTGGTGGACGCCCTGTTCATCGCCGCCCAGGTGGTGGGCAACCTGGCCATCCGCGAAGCGGTGGTGACCGCCGCCGCCCGGGTGCGCGAGGGCGGCAGCCTGAGCCGGGCCCTGGAAACCAGCGGCTACTTCCCGCCCATGCTGGTGCAGATGATCGCCAGCGGCGAGACCAGCGGCGAGCTCGACAACATGCTCACCCGGGCGGCGGATTACCAGGAACGGGAACTCACCAGTACGGTCCAAACCATGGTGGGGTTGCTGGGCCCGCTGATGCTGTTGACCATGGCCGGGTTCGTGATTCTCATTGTTCTGGCGGTCATGCTGCCGATCATGCAGATGAACAATTTCATGGCGGGCTGACCGCCGGCAAGAAGAAAAAGCGTAATCCCCAAAAACAAGGAAGTGACTTCCAGACAACACGAAAAGGTGTCTCATGAAAAAGATGCAACGCACCCAGAGCGGTTTCACGCTGCTGGAAATCATGGTGGTGGTGGCCATTATCGGTCTACTCGCCGCAATGATCGTGCCCAATGTGATCGGGCAGGGGGAACAGGCCAAGGTGGATATCGCCAAGACCAATATGTCGCGGGTGGTCCAGCAGCTTGATATGTACAAGTTCAACAACGGCACTTACCCGTCCACCGAAGAGGGTCTCAACGCCCTGGTGGAGCGCTCCGCCTCGGCGCGCAAGTGGCCCGAGGGCGGCTACCTGCCGAGCGTGCCGGAGGATCCCTGGGGTAACGAGTACGTCTACATCAGCCCCGGCGTGGACGGTCCGTTCGACCTGTATTCGCTGGGCGCCGACGGCGCGGAAGGCGGCGAAGGCACCGACGCGGACATCAGCTGGCGCGATAGCGACAACTGATGTGGCGGGCCCGGCCTGACACCAAGCCACGGGCACACCGCCAGAGCGGTTTCACCCTGCTGGAAATCCTGGTGGTGGTGGGGCTGGTGGCCATGCTGTCCCTGGCGGTGCTGGTGGTGCCGGTGTGGGTCGACGACCAGCGCCAGCTGGACAGCGAGACCGCCAGCCTCGCCGACACCCTCACCATGCTCAACGAGCAGAGCCTGTTCTCCGGGCGGCTGATGGCCTTGAGGGTCACGGAACGGGGCTGGACGCCGCTGACCTATGACGTGGGCGAACGGGCCTTCGTGCCCGCCCAGGGCAACGGTCTGCAGGCCAACCGCCTGCCCGAAAGCCTGGAACTCACCTGGCAGTACGACGACCTGCCCGACGACGATCAGGAGGAGAGGGTGTCGCTGCAGGACGCCGCCAAGCAACTGGTCAGCGAGGATCCGTTCGGCGGTGACGATCAGGGGCTGCTCGGTGACGACCGTGACCGGGACCAACGGGAAGGCGGACGGGACGACGAGGAGGACGATGAAGAGCCGCTGCCCCAGGTGTTCTTTTTTCCCAGCGGCGAAACCACCCCGATCACCTTCACGGTGCGCTCCCGGCAGGACCTGGATCTGCAAGCCCGCCGCCAGATGACCGCCCTGGGCAAGGTACGCGATCCGGACCGGGATGAAGAAGAAGAGGCTCTGACCGCGCCGGATGAAAAGCCGGATGACAGCCTGATCGACGACGATTTTCTGGAGGATTGACCATGACCTCGCGCGGCCGTCAAAACAGCCAGGCGGGTTTCACCCTGGTGGAGGTGGTGCTCGCGGTGGCGGTGCTGGCACTGGCCATGGTCACCCTGGGCCAGACGCTGGGCGCCAGCGCCGTGGCCTACCGCAATATCGACGATACCCGCCAGGCGTATCTGGTGGCCGCCGACAAGCTGGTGGAAATGCAGGTCTACCAGCAATGGCCCGACACCGGCACCAACGACGACCAGGTGACCCGGGGGGACCGGGAGTGGTGGGTGCGCACCACCATCAGCGCCGGTCCCTATCCGGATACCCGCCGGGTGGACATCGAGGTCGGCGAAATGCGCGACGAGGACCGGGGCGGCCTGGTCTATGAACTGGCCAGCCTGATCGGCAAGCCCGCCCAGGAAGGGCAGTCCTTCACCGGTGGTCAGCAGGGCGGTGGTGATACCGGCGGCGACCAGGACCTGACGGGGGGCTGATGCGCTATTCCAGACGACGGCAGCGGGGTTTCACCCTGCTGGAAATGCTGATCACCATCGCCATCTTCGCGCTGATGTACGTGGTGGCGGTGGAGTTTCTCAGCAGCGCCATGAACAACCGGGACACGCTCAGCGAGGGCGCCGCCGAACTGGAGGACGCCCAGCGCGCGGTCACCTACCTGACCCTGGATTTCGAACAGATGATCGCCCGGCCGGTGCGCGACCCCTACGGTGATCCGCAACCGGCCCTGATCGGCAACGACAACTACGTGGAATTCACCCGGCTGGGCTGGGCCAACCCCTTCGCGCTGCGTCGCCGCAGCGAAATGCAGCGCGTGGTCTACGCCTTCGAGGACGAAAAGCTCTACCGCCGCTACTGGCCGGTGCTGGACACCAACGTGGCCACCGAATTCCAGGAAGACGTGCTGCTCGACGGCGTCGCCGACTTTAAGGTCCGTTATCTCGACCAGGCGCAGACCGGCGAAGTGGGCTGGCTGGAATTCTGGCCCGAGCCGGCCCTCGCCAACACGCCGGTGTGGCAGCAGCGGCTGCCGAAAAGCGTGGAAATCGACATCGAAATGGAAGACGGTCAAACCCTGCACCGCTACTTCCGCACGGTGGTGAACCCATGGGCGTCCTGATCGCGCATCCGCGCAGCGGTGGACGGCGCCGCCAGCAGGGCATGGCGCTGATCATCGTGCTGATGCTGTTCGCGATCCTGGCGGCGGTGACCACCGAGGTGATGTTCCGTCAGGACCGCTTCCGGGTGCGCACCGAGAACCTGCTCGAGTGGGATAAGCGCTACCAGTACGCCATGGCCGCCGAGGTGGTGGCGGTGCAGGGTCTGATCGACGACCTGGACGAGGACCGTCGCACCAGCCAGCAACTGGACGAATGCATCGAAGAGCAGTGGGCCGTGCAGTTGACCCCCACGCCCTACGAGGACGCCATCCTCAGCGCCAGCGTTCAGGATCTGCAGGGGCGCTTNAACCTGAACTGGCTGGTGGAGGCCAACGGCGCCGGCTTCACCCGNGACGACNAGGCCCGNGANATGNTGCAACGGCTGTTGCAGCAGACCCTGCCGGACCCGGNCAAGGCGAGCATCCTCGCCAACGANATGACCGACTGGATCGACAGCAACAANATCGTCGACGCCGTGGAAGGCGCGGANGACGCGGAATACCGCCTCAGNCGCACNCCCAACATGCCGGTGGCCCANGAAAGCGAAATGCGNGCNCTGCGCAGCTTCNNGGTGNAGGACCTGTTNCCGGACCCCANCGCCTGGGGNCTGTTCACCGCCTTGCCCANNGACACGGCGNTGAACGTGAACACCGCGCCGNTGCCGGTNCTGGACGCGGTGCTCGGGCCGCTGGCCGGCTCCGNCGCCGCCGANGCGGTGGTGTCGCTGCGNNAGGANGAGCCCATCGAGGACATCGGCACNCTNATGCAGCAGGANCCGTTCAGCAGNCTGGANGCGGANNAAAAGCAGGCCCTGAGCGACCGTCTCGGGGTNGCCAGCGAGTANTTCCAGGTNATGGTGGACGTGGAAGTGGCCGGCAACCTNAGCCGTCTGGTCAGCCGGGTGCGGCGCTCCGCCGGTGGCGGCGCGGACGGCACCCGGGTGTACAGCCGCCAGGTGAAACCGCTGCTGTCNCCGCTCGAACCCGCCTGCAATCCCTTCTACAATGCGGGCGATGACAACAACAATGTGATAGACAGTATTCCAGGGACGTAAAGGATTCTTATTGTGGCCGATTCAGCATTGATCTATCTGGCCCCGGGGGCATTTCAGGACGCACTGGNCGACGCCAGGGTGTTGTTCCAGGAAAGCCGCGCGGACAGCCCGCGCCAGGGCNGCCTGGGCGAGGCGCTGGAAGCGCTTTCCGGGCGGGCGGTGAACCTGGTGGTGACCAGCGCCGANGCGCTGCTCACCNGCGTNACCCTGTCGCGCAAGCAGGCCCGCCATTTGCAGCGGGTGCTGCCCTATCTGCTNGANGAGCAGTTGCTGGAAGCNCCGGAGCAGCTCTGGTTCGCGTCCGGCAAGGCNGAGCACGGCCGNTACCCGGTGGCGGTGATCAACCGNCCCAATCTGGAAGCNNTGATCNANCTGTGCCGCGAGCACCGGGTGCGCCCGCNGAGCCTGAANNCCGACGCCGACCTNCTGGCCNCNCAGACNCCGGTGCTGATCACCGTGGAAGGGTGGGGCACGCTGATTCTGGAGCGNGANCAGGCGCTGGTGGCCGACGAAGCCCANCGNGAAGCGGTGCTGGCNCTGCACGGCGACGACGANCTGCATTTCACCCGNCTNGANGACCCGGNNACNCTGTGCGATCAACTGCAGNCNGCGCTGGCCGCCGATCANGGCGTNGAGNTNCTGCAGGGGGCCTTTTCACAACGNCAGAANCAGGCCAGCGGCCCNTCNCCCTGGCAGCCNTGGAANCCGGTCATGGGNCTGGCCGCGGCGGTNTTCTTTATTGCCCTGGCGGCGGTCTGGGCCCAGCAGTGGCGCTACCAGAAAGCGGCCGACGAGACCTTCGCCCAGGCCGCCGAGCTGTACCAGTCNCTGTTCCCCGGCGACCGCGCCACCTCCGGCCTGCGGCGCCAGTTCCAGGCGCGTCTGGCCCGTTTGGGCGGTGACGGGGAGGGCGGCGGAACGCTGTTCCGTGTGCTGCCGGCGGTGGCATCGACGCTGTCGCAAAGCGAAGTGGAACCCAAGCGGCTGCAGTTCGACCAGCGTGACGGCAGCCTGCTGCTGGATCTGGGCGCCAAGGAGTACAACCAGGTGGAGAAGCTGCAGGGCGCCCTCAATGAAAAAGGCGTGCGCGCCACGATTGCCAACTACCGGAACGGCGCCACCGGCGTCACCGCCCGGGTGAAAGTGGAGCAGGCGGGATGAACAAGAATCTGCAACAGGCACGGGAAAAACTGGACGCCAGNCTGGCGCCGGCCCGGGCCTGGTACGAACAACGGGAACCCCGTGAACAGCGCATTCTGCAGGCGCTGGCGCTGCTGTTGGCGGTGGCGCTGGTGTANTGGCTGATNTGGCAGCCGGCCTGGGACGCCCGCGACGCCGCCCGCCAGCGCTATCTGGCNAACCAGGAAACCCTGGCCTGGATTGAGAGCAACGCGGACGCGGTGCGCGCGGCGCGCGGTGGCGGCGGCAACGGCAGTGCCGATCTGGGCCCCAACTGGACCAGCAATATCAGCCGCTCGGTGCAGTCCTACGGCCTGACCCTGCGCGGCTTCACGCCGGACGGTAACCGTTCGGTACGGATCCAGATGGAGAACCAGCCGGCCAGCGAGATGCTGCTCTGGTTGCAGGCCATGGAAGAAAAGGGCCTGACCCTGGCGACCATGGAAATGAGCGCCGGCGACAAACCGGGCACCGCCTCCCTGCGTGCCACCCTGGCGCGCTGATCCGTGGCGAAAAAAGCCACCCGCAAAAAAGCCCCGCGACGGCCCGCCGGCGCCTCAGGCGCCGCCGGCGGCGCCGCGCTCACCGCCTGGTTCTGCTACGCGCTGACCTCGGTGGTGCTGGCCCTGGGGGTCACCTGGGCCCTCTATGCGCAGGCCGATTACGGCTATGGCTTCTGGTACGACACGCTCGAGATCGACCGGCATATCGACGAATACGGCCCCCTGAACCGGTATCAGAAACCGGATTTCGAAGCACTGGACGCCGACCAGCACATCGAGCTGTTTCACCGGATCCGGGTGGCGGTACACGACGGCGGCGAGGGCCTGGCGTCGATTCGTTACCCGGACCGCCAGGGCGCGCCGGTGATCCTGCTGCGGCCCGCCGAAGTGCAACACCTGCGCGACGTCGCCCACCTTATCGACAGTGGCCGCTGGGCCCTGGCGGTGGCCTTCCTGGTCTGGCTGCCACTGGCCGCCGGGGTGGCCCGCCGGCCTCCGCCGGATTGGCGGCGGCGGGCGCTGGTCGCTGTGACCCCGTTGCTGGCTATGGTAGTTTGGCTGCTCGTTTCCGGGCCTGAAGCCGTGTTCTACCAGTTCCATATCTGGCTGTTTCCCGCCGACCATGAATGGTTCTTCTACTGGCAGGACTCATTGATGAGCACGCTGATGAAGGCACCGGTACTGTTTGGCGGCATTGCCGTGGTGCTCGTGGGGGGCACCCTGGTTCTCACGCCGTTGTTCTACCGCGGCGGTCTCTGGCTGATCGGGCGCCTGCGCCGCGGCCCACTCTGATAATTAGATATTCATGAGCATAGATGTATTGGCCGCCGACGAGCGCGGCGACGAGAACGTGCAGCGCTGGCTGGCTTCCGGTCTGCCGGTGCCGCCGAGTTGGCGTATTTCCCGCCAGGCCGTGCTGGAGCAGGACACCGACGGCCTGGTGCGCCGGTTGCGCGCCTTGCCGCGCATGTTCAACGGCGAGCGTTACTGGGTGCTCCACCAGGGGGCCATGAACGCGGCGTCCCAGCGCGAGAGCCTGCTCAACCTGGACTCCGACGAAGCCCTGGCGGCGGCGTTGAGCGCCGTGTTCGGCCGCGACCCGGCCCCCGACCAGGTGGTGGTGCAGGCGCTGCCCCGCCAGCGTGCCGCCGGGGTGCTGTTCACGCGACACCCGCTGCGTCAGGATCTGCCGCACATGGTGGTGGAAGGCGTGGTCGAGGGCGGCGCCGAACGGCAACGCCTGATTTTCGATGAGGACGGACGCCTGGTGTATCGCGCCGACAGCGACGCCGTGGCCCTGGATCAGGCGGTGCCCGCGTCCCAGTTACTGGCGCTCGGCGAACAGCTCAAACGCGGCTTCGAACGGCCCCAGGCCGGCGAATGGATCCACGACGGTGAGCGGCTGTGGCTGCTGCAGACCCTGCCGGTGGGCTCGCTGCCGGTGCCCAAGGAGGTCTGGACCCGCCGCGCCACGCCGGCCCTGTTCAACCAGGCGCTGACCCCACTCTGGTACACCCTGGCCGGGCGCTGGCTAAAGACCCATTTCTGGCACCCTCTGGTGGCGCGGCACGGCTGGAACGATCTGGCCAGGATCGAACCGTACCGCCGTCAGCAGAGCCATCTGTACACCAACAGCGAATTTTTCCGCCGCCTGCGCGAGCATCACCCCGGCGCGGCGGCCAAGGTGCCCCCCGCCTGGCAACCACTGGAAAGCGTGGCCGGCTACCCCGGCGCCGGCAAGCCGGCCGGGCGGTTGCAGCATTGGCGGCAGAGCGGCGAACTGGCGGTGATCGGCCGGCGGCTCAAGGGCTGGCGGGCGCCGCACCGGGACCGGCGAACGCCTGTGGCGCNGCCTGATGGAACTGGACCGTATCGGCGAGCGTCTNGCCGCCCNGGANGGNGCGCTGGCCTATCTGTCNCTGCCCGACCGCCTGCTCGCCGAGCGCGACCCGGTTCCTCTGGCGCTGCTGCTCAGCGANGTGGAAATGGCCGCCCTGCGGGCGGTGCTGGCCGGCGACCGGAGCGCNCTCGAGGCCAGCCGCCTGCGCACCGGGGCGGACCCGGTGCACGCNCCGCTGTGCGACCAGCCGGCGCAGTTCCAGAGCCTGCGCACGCCGNCGNGGCCGCCGACACTGCACGANGAGATTCCGCCGCACCTGGATCAAAGCCTGTTGCGGCTGGCGCGGCGCGCCCGCGGGCTGCGCTTCGCCGTCGGCAACCGGNTGCGCACCCTGNTGGTGGACGTGGCNGCGCTGCTGGTGCGCGACAAGCTGCTCGCCCACCCGGACGACGTCTTCTTTCTCTACTTCGACGAGCTCTGGGAACTGTGGATGCAGGGCAGGGTGCCGGCGTCCGCCTCCGGCGACGTGATCGGCCAGCGCAAGGTGCGCTACCTGGANGACGCCCACGCCGGCGCCCCGGACTGGAAGATGGACCGCATCGGCTTCGGCTTCGGCGGCGGTGGCCGGCTCAGCCCGGTNCTGCGCGGCGCCACCCTGGTGCCCGGCACNGCCAGCGGCCCGCTGCGCCGCCTNTGCAGCGCCTGGGCCCTGAACCGGCTGCANCCCGGCGACATCGTNGTGGTGGACCAGGTCGACCCCAGCTGGGCCCCCTGGCTGGTCCAGGCCGCCGGCCTGGTGATCACCGGCCGCGACCCCGCCAACGNCGCCGCCAGCCTNGCGGTCGCCTGCNCNATNCCNGCGGTCTGGGNCGTCAGCGACGTNATGCACAGCGTCGTTGACGGAANGNNNGCCACGCTCGACGGNGAGCGTGGCGANTTAATAGTNAACAGNGAANAGCAGTTAACGGTTAACAGTGAAAAGTTAATAGTGGCGCGGGTGGGGCCGGGGAAGCGGAGCGGCCGTGCCCGCGCTGCTTAGGCGGCCAGCTTCCCGCCACCCCAGAAGCGCGGGCACGGCCCAGGAATCAGCCCGCGATCCCACCCGCGAACTGTTCACTGTTAACTCTTAACTATTAATTGTCGTCTATGTATCCGAGCAGGTGCGGCACCATCTTCTCAATGTCCTTGCGCGACATGCCTTTGCGGGCCGCGTAGTCGTCCATCTGGTCCTTGCCGAGCTTGCCGGTGCCGAAGTATTTGGATTCCGGGTGGGAGAAGTACCAGCCGGACACCGCCGCCGCCGGGAACATGGCGTAGTGTTCGGTGAGCGTCATGCCGGCGTTTTTCTCCGGCTCCAGCAGTTCCCACAGCAGGCTTTTCTCGGTGTGGTCGGGGCAGGCGGGGTAGCCCGGCGCCGGGCGGATGCCGCGATACTTTTCGGAAATAATGTCCTGGTTGCTGAGCGTTTCGTCGCTGTCGTAGCCCCAGAATTCCTTGCGCACCCGTTCGTGCAGGCGTTCCGCGAAGGCTTCGGCGAGACGGTCCGCCAACGCCTTGATCATGATCGAGGAGTAGTCGTCGTGGTCGGCTTCGAAGCGCTGCACGTGCTCGTCGATGCCGATGCCGGCGGTGACCGCGAAGCCGCCCAGCCAGTCGGTCTTGCCGCTTTCCTTCGGGGCGATGAAATCGCTCAGGCAGTAGTCCGGCTTCTGGTTCTTGCTGCGGTCCAGCTGCTGGCGCAGATGATGCAGCGTCATGAACGGCTGGTCGTCGCCGGGCTGGCGGTACAGATGGATGTCGTCCATGTCGGAATGGGCGGGCCAGAAGCCGATCACGCCGCGGGCGGTGAGCCACTTTTCGTTGACGATTTTATCCAGCATCTCGCGGGCGTCGCTGTAGAGCTTGGTGGCTTCCACGCCGACCACTTCGTCTTCCAGGATGCGCGGGAACTTGCCGGCCAGCTCCCAGGAGCGGAAGAAGGGCGTCCAGTCGATGCGCTCCACCAGCTCGTCGAGGGGGTACTCCTCGAACACCTTGAGGCCTTTAACCTTCGGCTCCGGCGGCGTGTAGTTGTCCCAGTCCGGCTGGAAGCGGTGCTCGCGGGCCTGCTCGATGCTGATCAGCGAGCGGTCCACCTGCTGCTGCTTGCGGCGTACGCGCAGGTCCTCGTAGGTCTGTTTGATCTCCGCCACATAGTCCGCTTTCTGGGTTTTCGAAAGCAGGCGTGAGGCGACGCCCACGGCCCGGGAGGCGTCCGCCACGTGGATCACCGGGTTGTGGTAATTGGGGTCGATCTTCACCGCGGTATGAATGCGGCTGGTGGTGGCGCCGCCGATCATCAGCGGTTGCTCCATGCCCAGGCGCTCCATCTCACTGGCCACGTGCACCATCTCGTCCAGCGACGGGGTGATCAGGCCCGACAGGCCGACGATGTCCACCTTCTCCTGGCGGGCGGTTTCCAGAATCTTGTCGCAGGGCACCATCACGCCCAGGTCGACCACGTCGTAGCCGTTGCACTGCAGCACCACGCCGACGATGTTCTTGCCGATGTCGTGCACATCGCCTTTCACCGTGGCCATCAGAATCTTGCCGTTGGCCTCATCCTGGGTGCCGAGCTCTTCCTTCTCTTTTTCCATGTAGGGCAGCAGGTAGGCCACCGCCTTTTTCATCACGCGGGCGGACTTCACCACCTGGGGCAGGAACATCTTGCCTTCGCCGAACAGGTCGCCGACCACGTTCATGCCGTCCATCAGCGGGCCTTCGATCACGTGCAGCGGGCGCTCCGCGTTCTGGCGCGCCAGCTCGGTGTCCTCTTCCACGTAATCGGCGATGCCTTTCACCAGGGCGTGCTCCAGGCGTTGCTCCACCGGCCAGGAGCGCCACTCCTGGTCTTCCTTCTTGGCTTCTTTTTCGCCGGAGCCTTTGTACTTCTCGGCCAGGTCGAGCAGCCGCTCGGTGCCGTCGTCGCGGCGGTTGAGCACCACGTCTTCCACCGCGTCGCGCAGTTCGTCGGGGATGTCCGCGTAGATCGCCAGCTGCGACGGATTGACGATGCCCATGTCCATGCCGTTTTTGATGGCGTAGTACAGGAACACCGCGTGGATCGCTTCGCGCACCGGGTTGTTGCCCCGGAACGAGAAGCTGACGTTGGACACGCCGCCGGAGATCATCGCGTGGGGCAGGGTGCGCTTGATTTCCGCCACCGCCTCGATGAAGTCCACCGCGTAGTTGTTGTGTTCCTCAATGCCGGTGGCGATGGCGAAGATGTTGGGGTCGAAAATAATGTCTTCCGGCGGGAAGCCCACTTCCTCGGTGAGCAACTTATAGGCACGGGTACAGATGCGGACTTTTTCGTCGCGGCTTTCCGCCTGGCCGTCCTCGTCGAACGCCATCACCACGGTGGCGGCGCCGTAGCGGCGGATCAGCCGGGCCTGGTCGAGGAACGCTTTCTCGCCTTCCTTCAAGGAAATGGAGTTGACCACGCCCTTGCCCTGGATGCATTTCAGGCCCGCTTCGATCACCTCCCACTTGGAGGAGTCGATCATGATCGGCACCTTGGAGATTTCCGGCTCCGCGGCCACCAGGTTGAGGAAGCGCACCATGCACTCCTTCGACTCCAACATGCCTTCGTCCATGTTGATGTCGATGATCTGGGCGCCGTTCTCCACCTGGTCGCGGGCCACGTCCAGGGCGGTGTCGTAATCCTCTTCCTTGATCAGGCGCAGGAAGCGCTTGGAACCGGTCACGTTGGTGCGCTCGCCGACGTTCACGAACAGGTCGTCCGGCGCGATGTTGCAGGGCTCCAGGCCGGACAGGCGGCACTGCACCGGAATCTCCGGCAGGCGGCGCGGCGCCTTGCCGTGCACCGCCTCGGCGATCGCCGCGATGTGCTCCGGGGTGGTGCCGCAGCAGCCGCCGATGATGTTCAGAAAGCCGGAGTCCGCCCACTCGCCGATTTCCCGCGCCATGGTGTCGGCGTCCAGATCGTACTCGCCCATTTCATTGGGCAGGCCGGCGTTGGGGTGCGCGGAGACATGGAATTCGCTGATCCGCGACAGCTCTTCCACATAGGTGCGCAGTTCCATCGGCCCGAGGGCGCAGTTCAGGCCCATGGACAGCGGCCGCGCGTGGCGCAGGGAATTATAGAACGCCTCGGTGGTCTGGCCGGTCAGCGTCCGCCCGGAAGCGTCGGTGATGGTGCCGGAAATCATCACCGGCAGATCCAGGCCCTTCTCGTAGCAGTACTGATCCACGGCGAACACCGCCGCCTTGGCGTTGAGGGTGTCGAAGATGGTTTCGATCAGAATCAGGTCGATGCCGCCTTCCACCAGGCCGTCGATGGCGTCCAGATAGGACGCCACCAGCCGGTCGAAATCGGTGTTGCGGTAGCCCGGGTCGTTCACGTCCGGGCTGATGCTGGCCGTGCGGTTGGTGGGGCCCAGCACGCCGGCCACGAAGCGCGGGCGCTCCGGGGTGGCGACGGCGTCCGCCGCGCGGCGCGCCACCCGGGCGGCGGCCACGTTGATCTCGCGTGCGAGATCTTGCATATCGTAGTCCGCCATGGCGATGGCGGTACTGTTGAAGGAGTTGGTCTCGATGATGTCCGCGCCGGCGTTCAGATAATCGCGGTGCAGCTGTTCGATCATCTCCGGCTGGGTGATGCTCAGCAGGTCGTTGTTGCCCTTCAGGTCGGAAGGCCAGTCCGCGTACTGGCTGCCGCGATACTGGGCTTCCGAGAGCTCCAGGCGCTGGATCATCGTGCCCATGCCGCCGTCGAGAATGACGATTCGCTCCCGGAGGAGGGCGGTGAGTTGTTCGCGGCGGTTCGAGGACATGCAAGGCTCCATCATTGTGTGGCCCGTGGAAAACCGGGGCGCGCATTATACCGGCTGTGGCCGGGTTACCCAACGTGGCAGGTGCGTTATACTCCCGCCCATCGAACAGCGCCGCTCTCCCGCGGCGGTTTAGGACAGTGTAAGGGGAGTTTGATGCGTCGTACCGTGATCGTAGTGCTGGCTTTGGCCGGCTTCGCTTTTCTGTGGCGCGTGGTGCCGCACGATTTCAATATGACGCCGATGGGGGCGCTGGCGTTGTTCGCCGGGGCCTATTTGCGCCAACCCCTGGCCCGGGTACTGGTGCCGCTCGCCACCCTGGTGGCGTCCGATCTGATTCTCGGCTTCCATGATACCGCCTTGTACGTCTACGGCGCCTTCGCCGTGATCGCCCTGGGCGGGGTGCTGCTGCGCCGGCGGGGCCTGCTGGCCCACACCGGCGGCGCGGTGGCGGCGGCACTGCTGTTCTACGCCGTCACCAACTTCGGCGTCTGGGCCGCCGGCGTGCTGTATCCGGCGGACGCTTCCGGCCTGCTGGCCAGCTACGCCGCCGGTCTGCCGTTCCTGTGGAAGACCCTGGCCGGCAATGTGTTTTTCACCGTGCTCTTTTTCGCTGTTTTCCAGCTGGTGGAGCGCTACCAGCCGCACACACAGAGCACCGAATCCCGTTGATCGAGGCCCGCGGCAAGCTCTGTTCGCGTTGGCTTGCCGTGGCCACCCGTACGTTCAAAGCGATATCCCCGGGTACCGGATCGACAATCACTTCGAGGAGGAATAATGCGTAAAAATTGGTTGGCCCTGGCGTGCGGCGTGGCGGTAATGCCGGCGATGGTTCACGCCCAGGAAGCGGAGCAGGAGAGTGCTCAGGAGCGCGCCTGGGACATCGAAACGGAGGCGTCCTACCTCCTCTCGCGGGGCAACAGCGAATCCGAGTCGATTGTCGGCAAGGTCAACGCCGCCCATGACGGCGTCAACTGGCGCCAGACCGCCAAGGCGGAAGCCGTCAACACCATGAGCGATAACGATGACGGCGAGGAAGAGCGCACCGCGGAACGCTACTACGCCTCCTACAAGCTCGACCGCAAACTGACCGACAACAACTATCTGTTCAACGTGCTGACCTACGACAAAGACAACTTCTCGGGGTTCCAGTATCAGGCCAGCTATGCGCTCGGTCTGGGTCGCCGTTTCCTGGAAACGCCGGCGCACACCCTGGACCTTGAAGCCGGTCCCGGTTACCGCGTGGAGTGTCTGGAGCCGGAGGATTCCTATACCGGCTGTGACAACAAGGATGAAAGCGTGATCGCCCGTTTCGCCGGTAACTACAAATGGACGATCAGCGAAAACGCTTCCTTCCGTCAGGCGGTTTCCACGGAAGTGGGCGAGGACAACACCTCGGTGCGTTCCGAAACGTCCCTGACCTCGAAGATCAACGATCACTTCGCCATGCGCCTGAGCCACCTGGTGACCCGTGATTCCGAAGTGCCCGCCGGCACCCACAACACCGATCAGGAAACCAGTGTGTCGCTGGTCTACACCTTCTGATTGTCGATCGCCAGGCAATAAAAAAGCCGACCCGAGGGTCGGCTTTTTTAATTTGGTCGGAGTAGCAGGATTCGAACCTGCGACCCCTACGTCCCGAACGTAGTGCTCTACCAGGCTGAGCTATACTCCGAATGTGCGGCGTATTCTAGCAGCGAAATTTGAGAATGCCACCGTTTTAACCCGGCGGATGTACCGGTTGCGCATATTCTGGCCAAAGCCGGGTGCCACGGGCACAATGCGCGCTTCCTGAGCTTGCTCCCACACTGATTATGGCCGAAGCCAACCTGGGCCCGCTGGCCCTGAAACGCTGGCCGCACCGACGCGGCGACCCCTTGCTGCCGTTCGACGCGGCGGACCGCTATCTGCTCAAACAACTCGACGGGCACCGGCGCGGGCCGGCCACGCTGGTCCTCAACGACCAGTGCGGCGCCCTCTGGCTCACCGCCGCCGCGTCCGGCCCGGCCTGGAGCGCCGGCGACGACTGGCTGTGCTGGCGCGCCGCCGTCGCCAACGCCGAAGATAACGGCCGCGCGGACCCCGGCGACGCCTGGCTGTGGCCCTGGCAAGCGCCGCCCCGGGCGCCGGATCAGGTGCTGTTGAGATTGCCCAAGGCGGTCTCCCTGCTGGAAGCGCAGCTCGCCTGGCTGGCGGACGGCCTGCCGGCGGGCACGCCGGTGTGGCTGGCGGGCATGGACAAACATTTGCCGGCGCAACTGGTGCCGCTGTTGGAACACTGGCTCGGCAACGGCCGCGCCGGGCTCGGCTGGAAAAAAGCGCGGCTGTTCACCGCCGAAGCACCCGGCGCCGCCCTGCGCGATGTGCCGGAACCGGCCCGCGTGGCCGTTCCCGAACGGGGCTGGACCCTGCAGGCCGGCCCCGGCGTATTCGGTCGCCGCCATCTGGATATCGGCGCCCGCTTTCTGCTCGACCACCTGCCCACCGGCGTCAGCGGCGAGGTGGCCGACCTGGGCTGCGGCAACGGCGTACTGGGTCTGAGCCTGGCGGCGGACAACCCGGCGGCGCGGGTCACCTTCTGCGACGTCTCCTTCCTGGCGGTGGAAAGCGCCCGCGCCAACGTGGCCGGCCACGACCGGCAACCGGAGCGCCACCACTTCCACCTGGGCAACGGCCTGGAAGGCATCGACAAGCAGTTCGACCTGATTCTGCTCAACCCGCCGTTCCACCGCGGCCACGCGGTGGACGACCGGGTCGCCCGCGGCCTGTTCCGCCAGGCCGCCCGCCGGCTCGCCCCCGGCGGCGAACTCCGCGTGGTCGCCAACCAGCACCTCGGCTACCAGCGCCCGCTCGGCAAGCTGTTCCCACGCGTGGACACCGTGGCCCGCAACGCCAAGTTCGTCATCTTTCGCTGCATTAAGGGCGGCCCGTAGAGGGGCTGGTGTCCAGATGTTCGGAGCTCCGTATCCGGGACGCGGTGCAATGGTGGTGCCTTCCGGGATCGCTCAAGCCCTCCATGGGCGCTCTCATTTGGCCATCCCTGGCCAAATAGGTCCCTACAGGCACCACCATTGCCCCGCTCACTAGGCAGCGGAACCGCCACGGGTCAGCTCCACCCTTTCAGAGAAAGCGCCAGGACCTTTCAATTTTCCAAGGAGCCCCGGGATCGGGTGTGCCCATCCAGGA